>BNJU01002604.1_pt1 | contig 130795 bp, 163 predicted proteins | sample 8539281 | NCBI WGS metagenome assembly BNJU01 (sample SAMD00202456, study PRJDB9452) | human saliva metagenome | isolation source: human saliva | place: Japan
AAAGGCGAAATGAACCCTTGACGTTGTTGATGTTTCTCCTGATGCAATGCGTGTTGTTGGTCAATTAGGCCGGCATTAGTCTACGGCTTAATGCCAAACCCGGTGCGGGTACTGTCACACCAAACGTTAGCGTGAAAATGCTAAATCCGGCTGGGATCCGGTTATCGCAACGATAAAACGGTATCATCCACACTACCATTTGGTAAAGCAAACTTCTTGAGTACACTGAAAGAAACCTCGGCGCAGCGTCAGCTTTTAACCAAAGCGAAGTCCCAAACATTTGAAGGTATTCTTTATTACAGCAGCTCCTTTTCTACCAACAGCCGTGTGTAGCAATCGATCAAGCCACTGTAATCCGTAGAAATACGATGGTTGGCGACCGCACCATAAGTGGGTGGTTATTTTTCGACATTTACTCGTCGAATTAGCAGATTTTATCAGGCATTTACAACGTTATTTCTCGACGCCATAACTATGTCCTTTTACCGTATTTTATTTGCGGTTTAGCATTTCTGGGTTGGTGCTTGACTCAGTCTGCCCCGTCCAAGACCGTAGGGGAGCACCCGAATATCCTACGTAGATGGTGAACAGAATACACTTTTCCTTCTCAGCACCGAATTCGTCCTAATAGTCGTTTATTAGGTATTTAAATTCCGAGCAATCGGGTATTCAGAGCCAGCCAGTGGCATTGAAATCTCAGACAAACTAGCAATTGCTGGCGAAGCATGCAGTTGTCAAAGGTGCCTCTTTTCTGCTGTAGATCGCGGGATTCCCGGTGTAGACAGCAGACAAAATGACCGAATCGCGTAAATCCGCTGCACGTGAAGCCGGCTGGCGCGCAAACGCTCGGTAATACTCTATTACGTCGTGCGGTAGAAGGCACTGAATTGGCGTGTCGTCATCATTACTCATCGGTCCGGGACGCATCGCATTCTCTACTGACATCCACAGGCGTTGCAGCACGTTTGTTCAAAGAATGCTCGCAGTCAAACGATAAGTCTGGAACTTTCAAAGGTGCAGCCTTGAAGGTAAGATCCAAGATGCGAATCTCTAGCAACATTACCGACTTTCACGACGAAGCACATCGCACGTTTAATGGGCACTACGAAAGAAGCTGCGGCAGGGCAAACTTGCAGTTCTGTGTTCTTGCGGCATTACGCGACAAATGGCGCGAAGGGCTACAAACCGCCGTTCTTCATCCAATCCAACTTATTACTAGCAGTCTCGATTGTTGGTGTCAATAACTTAACGAACAAACTACAATAGGATTGTCGACCGTAAATCTGTAACCGACCGACATCGCAGCGACGGAAGAAAGTACCCGCAGTTTCCCGCAGCGGCAGCAGCAGGCAGCAGCGCGAGTGGCAGTGCAGCAGCGGCAGAAGAAAACCGAATCGACGTAGTTCTAGCTGAAGTTGGTGCCAGCAGCAAAGCAGTAATCGCAGCACGCATGTGGCACCGGTTTAGGCTTGAAAGAAGCCAAGACTGTTGAATCTGGCACCGGCTGTATTGAAAGAAGGCATTAAGGTGCCAGAAGCAGAAGCTAACTTTAGAGAATTTAGAAGAAAGCTGGCGAGCAGAAATCAAATAATTTTGATCTTTATTTTCGTCCCTGAGCTCAGGCTAAATGGCTGGTAGTGACCATCAGCTATTTTGTGCTATCTACAGAAGGTAATTTGCTGCTCTTGATCATCTGTCTCCTCAAGTTAAACAAAGCATTTTGACTTTGAGCTACCCCACCAAGAAGCAAGGCTGGCGAAATAGGTCAATATCAAAACGTATCTCAATGCATTATCCACTAATATTTGTCGCAAAATATTGCGTGTGTTGATTGTACATTGAACAGCAAGCAGAGGAACCTCATGGTTTTACCCTTATACCGAGAGAGAATTGCAAAGACTTTCGGCAAACGTCCGCAGTAAGTGTAACATTCTATTTATTATCAATCCAGCTTGATTCTTTTGGCAAAATATGATCAAAGAGATCAGCGATGGTCATCATAGGCTTGTAGCTGCTTTCGCCTCTGGTGTCCCAATTGTCAGCACCACGAATACCGAATTGCTAATATAAGTTAGCTATAGGCGTGAGCCGGTGTTTGATGTGCGTGGAGTACAAATCCGTGGCACCACTTATGGCACCGTCACGTGAAATGCTACGTTGCTACGACAAAGATGCCGCACCCGGCACGATCAAAGACATAAAGTACAAGAAGTTTGACGTGCGGTGAGATCCGGCGATTACGACCGATACTGGTACTTCGTCGATTAACGCGCGAGCGTTAGCAAGCCCCAGCCTGGCTATCGCAACGTCTCGCGTAGCGTTTTGATAGTGACAGCGTAAAACCTCACTCTTCAGGTAAAGTGCCGCATAACGACGGCACATTCCTTACCGTGGTTCAAGCGGTTGGATGACTCGATCCGAAAAGATAACTTATGGCGTACTCGTATCGACCGTCAGTCGCATTACCATCAACGATTATCTTTGCGCGTTACGTTACGGTATCACAGCACCGAACAAATCTTTTAGATCTTTTCGTTTGATAGCTGTGCTTCGGAAATTAAAGATAATAAATTGGTTGATGAATTTAATGCCCGGAACGTTTACGGTGGTGCAAACGGCGGCATTTGACATCGAAGCAAATGGCAAAAGTGTATGTGGAACGGTCGTCGCATCATCGTGCTCGTCGCGGCTAAAGCACATTAGAAAAGATAATATTAAACAAGTAGACGTACCAACCGAACATATTGTGGGTGTTGCTGTGCGGAAAGACTACGATCAATTTAGGATACGCGAATTACCGGTGCGTGGCGAAGGCGAGCTTTCTCTGAGGTGGCTGGCGACGCCCAGCACAAGCAGGCGGCGTACCACAGTTGAAACCTTATTCACCAATGACTCAGATTACGGCACATATTTCCGGAAACATTACGTGCTGATCCGTCTAGCGATCGCCGGCGCGCGCATGCGGAAATGCCACCGCGATGATGCGTCCGCCGGCAGGAGCCACCGACAAAAGAAGCGGCAGACGCGCGTCGAGAATTTATTCTTCCGACCGCTATGACGTGTCTGGCGGTAGGTCGCATGAAATTCAACCGCTCTTTTAGGGATTGAAGAAACCACCGGCAGTGGCAATATTAACGAGATATCGTGGGTGTCATGAAGAAATTGATCGAAATTGCAACGGTCGTGGTGAAAGTGACGATATTGACCACTTAGTAACCGTCGCATTCGTTCTGGGTGGATGGCAGAAAACCAATTCCCATGGCTTATGCGCGTTGAGCGTGCAGTGAAAGAGCGCTTGTCTTTGAGTGATCTGAAGCTGTGACACCACAAGATTTAGTAATGCGAACCAATTTTGCCGGTGAGAATGTCCTTGGTTCATCTCAATTCTCACTTTATGGACCAAAACAACCCATTATCAGAAGTTACACAAACGCCGTAGTTTCTGCATTGGGACCGGCTGTTTAACCCTGGAACGTGCAGGCTTTTGAAGTGCGGACGTCCATGCGACTCACTATGGTCGCGTGTGTCCGATTGAAACCCTGAAGGTCCAAACATCGGCCTGATTATCTCTTCCGTTTATGCGCGTACCAACGACTACGGTTTCTCAAAACACCGTATCGAAAGTCGCCAATGGCCGCGACTGAGAGAAATCGAATCACCTTCTGCGATTGAAGAAGGTAAACGCGTTATCGCACAGGCGAACTCAAATCTTGATGACGAGTCCGCGCTTTACCGATGCTTTGCCACCTGTCGTAGGAACATGGTGAATCAGGTCTTTATAAAACCTGAAGAAATTCACTGCGCGGACGTTTCTACTCAAACGCGGTTTCGTGGCGGCAGCTTGATTCCATTCTTGAGCTATGACGAGTGAACCGTGCCTTTGATGAGGGCGAACATGCGCACGTCGAAGCCGTCAACATTACGCGCAGACAAACCATTAGTCGGTACTGGTATGAAAGCAGTAGCGCTTTGACCCGGTGCTGCGGTTGTTGCAAAAACGTGGTGTACGATTCAACACGTGGACGCTCTCTCATTGTGGTGAAAGTCAATGAAGACGAAACCGTTGCGGGCGAAGCCGGTATTGATATTTATAACTCTAATCAAATACTCTGTTCTAAACAAAACATTCCGTATCAACCAAAATCTTAGTGGGAATTAGGTGAGCGGTTGAGTCGTGAAATTTTGGCAGATGGTCCTTCACTGACTGAGGTGAATTGGCGCTTGTCAAAATATTCGCGTGCGTTCTGCCGTGAACTGTTATAACTTCGAAGACCCATGTTAGCTTTCCGAACGTGGTACAACAAGATCGCTTTCACCACTATTCACATTCAAGAGCTTTTGTGGCACGTGATGCAAAATTAGGTGCGGAAGAAAATTACCGCAGATACTCTAACGATCGGTGAAGCCGCGATTGCAAATTGACGAATCCGACACGTGTATATCGGTGGGAAGTGAAGGGCGGCGATATTCGACTGTAAGTGACACCAAAGGTGAAAACCCAATTAACCCCCGGAAGAAAAATTATTACGCGCGATCTCGCGAGCGTCTGATGGAAAGACTTTCTTTACGGCACCAAACAGCGTTTCCGCACCGTTGACGTGCGAAGTTTACCCGGTGATGGCGTGAAAAAGACAAACGTGCGTTAGAAATCGAAGAAATGCAATTAAAACAAGCGAGACTTGAGCGAAGAGTTTGAGATCTTAGAAGCCGCTCGGTTTAGCGTGTCCGCAACCTCTTGTTATCCGGCGGTTTCGATGCGAAATCCTTAGATAAATTAGACTGCACCAAATGGTTGGAACAACCTAGATAACGAGGAAAAACAACACCAGTTAGAGTAAAGGCGAAGAACACGAAGAATTGCAAAGAATTTGAACGTACCAGAAGTTCAACGCAACAAGATTATCCAGGCGACGATCTGGCACCGGGCGTGTTGAAAGTCGTTAAGTCTTGGTGAAACGTCAACGTCAACCGGTGATAAAACAGCGGTCGTCACGGTAACAAAGGGTTATTCCACCAACCTCGGAAGACATGCGCAGCGATGAAAACGGTCAACCTGTTGAAATCGTATTGAACCTGCTGGGCGTCTCGTCCATGAGCGAATATTGGTCGATCTAGAAACTCACTTTCAGGTTTGGCGGCAAAGGTATCGGTGATCAAATTAATGCGATGATTCAAACAACAACAATCTATCGCGAAATTGCGTGAATACATGCAGAAAGTATGACCTTGGCGGCGTTCGCTGTGCGGATCCTCAGCACCTTTACAGACGAAAAGTGATGCATTTAGCACAAAACTTGCGTAAAGGCTGATTGCGACACCGGTATTTGATCGGCGCTCATGAAAAAGAAATTAAAGCGCTTTATTAGAGCTGCGTGGTTTACCGACTCCGGTCAACGCATCTTTATGATGGTCGTACAGGTGAGAAATTCGAGCGTCCGTAACGGTAGAGTTACATGCTATATGCTCAAATTGAACCACCTGTTGATGACAAGCACGCGCGTTCAACCGGTTCTTATAGTCTTGTTACTCAACAACCAGGCGGTAAGGCGCAATTCGGTGGCCAACGTTTCCGGTGAGATGGAGGTGTGGGCACTGAAGCTTTACGGGTGCGGCTGCACCTTACAAGAAAATGTTAACCGTGAAAACCGATGACGTGAACGGTCGTAACGAAGATGTATAAAACATCGTCAGCGGCAACCAGCAAATCGATCCGGGCACACCGGAATCTTTCAACGTATATGAAAGAAACCGTTCACTTGGTATTAACATCGACTTGGACGAAGAATAAGTCAGGGTATTGACTCCCCTGTTGAGTCAGTGCGGTCGATTTTAAAAACGTTTTGAAAACGACCGCACTTGAATAAGTTTAACTGACAGGAGCAAATCTGTGAAAAGACTGAAGAGTTTTAAAGCACAATCAAAAACCGCTGAAAGATTTTGATGTGATTAAAATCGGTTTACTCACCTGACATGATCCGTTCTGGTCATATCGGCGAAGTCAAAAGCCTGAAACAATCAACCATCGTACCTTTTAAAACCAGGCGTGACGGTCTTTTCTGTGCCCGTATCTTCGGACCGGTAAAAGATTACGACCCATGTGGCGGGTACAAACGCTTAAAAGCACCGCGTGTGATTTGTGAAAAATGTAGTAGAAGCCACCTCAAACTAAAAGTTCGTCGTGAACGTGGCGAGTACACATTGAATTGGTTCTCACCGGTGGCGCACATTTGTTCTGTAAACACTCAGCGTCCCGTATCGGTTTTATTGTTACATACGCCGTTGCGTGATATTGAACGCGTGCTTTATTTTGAATCTTACATTGGATCGAACCGGGTATGACCGATCTCGAGCGTCGGTCAGTGTATCCTGAAGAACAACATCTGATCGCGGAAGATCGTTGGCAAGATGAGTTCGATGCCAAAATGGGTGCAGAGCCATCATGCCGTCTTACGCGGTATCGATTTGCAGCGGAATGCGAAAATTTACGCGATGAATTACAAGAAACCAATTCCGAAACCAAAGCGTAAGAAAATCACTAAACGCTTAAAATTATTGAAGCCTTTCTCTACAATCCGGCAACAAAACCAGAATGGATGGTGATGACCGTATTACCGGTGCTTCCACCGGGATTTACGTCCGTTAGTGCTGTTAGACGGCGGTCGTTTTGCGACTTCGACTTGAACGATTGACACTCGTCGCGTCATCAACCGTAACAACCGCTTAAAACGTTTATTAGATTTAATCGCACCGATATTATCGTCAACGAAAAACGCGTTATTTCAAAGAATCGTTGATGCGTTGTTAGAGCAACGGTCGTCGCGGTCGTGCAATCACCGGTTCTAACCGTCGTCCGTTAAAATCATTAGCGGATCGAGTTAAAGGTAAATAGTTTCTCGTCAAAACTTGTTGGGTAAACGCTGTTGACTACTCCGGTCGTTCCTACTACCGTAGGTCCATACCACGTTTACACCAATGTGGTTTTGCCGGAAGAAAATGGTACTGAAATTATTCGGTCCGTTTATCTATGCGAAAATTAGAAAGCCGTGATGCAACGACAATCAGCTACGAAGAAAATGGTGGAGCGTGAAGACGCCATCGTTTGGGGATATCTTGGCTGAAGTGATTCAGAACACCTGATTCTGTGAACCGTGCGCCAACATTGCACCGTTGGGTATTCAAGCATTTGAGCCGATTCAATCGAAGGTAAAGCGATTCAATTACACCCACTTGCTTCGATGCGGCGTTCAACGCGGACTCTCGATGGTGACCAAATGGCGGCACACGTACCGTTAACGTTGGAAAGCGCAACTAGACGCGTGCGTTAATGATGCTCCATGAACAACATCCTTTCTCCAGCAAACGGTGATCCGATTATCGTTCCATCACAAGACGTGGTGTTAGGTCTTTACCATACGACCCGCGAAAAGTGAACGGTAAAGGTGAAGGTATGGGCACAAAGACCTGCGCGAAGCAGAAAAAGCCTATCACCGGTCACAGAATTACATCTCGTGTGAAAAGTGCGGTCACTGAGTGCGTGGAAAACGTCAGTGCGTCGGAATCACCACATTAACAGACACGACCATCGGTACGCGCGATTTTAGCGGATGATTGGCACCGAAAGGGTGGCGCCATTTTAGCGCTTGTTTAACCAAACACTCGGTAAAAAGCTGATTTCTGGGTTAATTAACGAAGCTCACTCGTCGTTTAGGCTTTGAGTCTGCGTTACGTTTGCTGACCACATTATGTATACCGCTTTTGCTTATGCCGCCCGTTCGTTCTTCCGTTGGTGGCTGACGATATGGTCATTCCGGGCGGAAGAACATGTGAATTATTTCGCAGCGGGAAGAAGAAGTGGCTGAAATTCAGGAACACTCAACGTCGTGACCGCCGCGAACGTCATAACAGCAATCGATATTTGGGCTGCTGCCAACGAGCGTGCTGGCTAAAGCTTCGCGATGGAAAACCTTCTACGGAAGAAGTGATCAACCGTGAAGGGAAACTCGGCGACAAGCCGTCCTTCAACAGCATCTTTATGATGGCGGATCTCGCGCACGTGGTCTCCGTTAGATTCGTCAGTTGGCGGCAGGCGTGGTGATGGCGCGTCCGGGATGGTTCCACCGATCGAAACCCCGATTACGGCAAACTTCCGTGAAGGTTTGAACGTTTTCGCACTACTTTTATTTCTACCATCTGTGCGCGTAAAGGTTTGGCGGATACCGCTGGACAGGCGAACTCGGCTACTTTCAGTCTGCCGTTTCGGTTGACGCCGCACAAGACCCGTTATCGTAGAAGATGACTGTGGTACATAATCACGAAGGTACCGTGATGACTCTGCATTGAGGGTGGCATGATGAAAAAGTGCCTTGCACGCGAACAGTCAGGTCGCTTGCGGGTGGCGGAAGACATTGACCCGAAAACCAGGACAGAAGCATCATCGCACGCAATACCCATGGGGATGAAAATCAGTGACGTATTAGATGCAAATCTGCATGGACAGCGTGCAGGTACGTTCTGTTGTAAACCTGTAATACCGACTTTGGTGTGTGCAAAACAAGTCACGGTCGTGATTTACGCGCGGTCACTTGATTGAACGAGCGAAGCTGTGGGCGCAGCACAGGCACAACGATCGCGAGCCAGACACAGTTAACCATGCAGTCGTTCGCACATCGGTGGTGCGGCATCTGCAGCAGCCAAAGAGCCCAGCGTACAAGTGAAAAACAACGGTACATTGCGTGCTTGGCCAATGCGAAATTCGTGACCGGCCATAACGAAGGTAAATTAGTATTAATCTCTCGTAACACGGAATTAACCGCTGTGGATACCTTCGGTCGTACCCAAAGAGCACCATAGTGCGCCTACGGTGTTATTTCTTGAACAAAGGCGATCAGCAAGAGGTGAACGCCGCGTGAAACCATTGCGAAACTGATCCGCAGACCACGCCGGCTATCTGAAGTGAGCGGTTTGCAAATTCGTGGATATCGTGGACTGGTTTAACTGTCATCGTCAAACCGACGGAATTCAACCGGTCTTTCTTCTATCGTGGTGCAAGACGTGGTGAACGTGCAACAGCAGGTACAGCACTCCGTCCGGCGATCAAACCGGCTGATGATTAAAGCAACGATATTTTCGTGCCGGTGCACCGAGCGTTGTAGCGCAACACTTTACCGCTAAGCAAAGCTATCGTGACCCTAGATGATCGGCGCAGAAGCGCATATCGGCGATCCGTTAGCACGTATTCCGCAAGCATGTGGGAACGAAAGACATTACCGGTGGTCTTCCTCGCGTGGCAGAATTTCGTTTGAAGCGCGTAAACCGAAAAAGAGCCTGGCGATTTTAGCGGAAATCTCTCCGGTATCGTAATCCTTCGGCGGTATGGTGCAAACCAAAGCGTGATGTCGCTTGTCGTTGATTACCCGGCAGCAGGCGCAGCGTACGAAGAAAATGATTCCAAATGGCGTCAATTCGAACGTATCTGAAGCGTGAAATGGTAGAACGCGGTGATTAATTCCGATGGCGCAGAAACGCCACATGATCATCTTACGTTTACGCCGGTAGGCCACGCGGTAACTCGAATATATCGTTAACGAAGCCCGCGAAGTTTACCGCTCACAAGGTGTACTAACGATAAACACATCGAAGTTATCGTTCGCCAAATGCCGCGTAAAAGCGATTGTTACCAAAGCTCATGGACCCAGAATCCCTCAAAGAAAACAAGGAAGCAGCGTGCGGAAAAATCGTTAACCGTAAACGTGAAGCGGAAGGCGTTGCCACCGTGGAATTTGAACGTGACGTGTTGGCATTACCAGCGTCCTCTTGGCAACTGAGTCCTCATCTCTGCGGCATCCTTCCGAGAAACCACTGCGTGTTAACGGAAGCAGCAGTAGCAGGCAACGCGATGAATTACGCGGCTTTGAAAGAAAACGCCATCGTGGGTCGTCCGATCCCGCCGGTACCGGTCGTGCGTATCACCAAAATCGCCAAAACCGGCAGTTATCAAGCTGATGAAAGAGGTCGCAAAGATTATCGGCCGCGGATGAAGAAGAAATTGCTTCTGGAATTGCTGGTGACTGTCTGAAGATGCTTCTCCTGCCAGCGTAACTGAAATGTTAAACATGGTAGAAGATGATCGAGACGCGGAATAATATTCCTCGTATAAAACCTGAGCTTAAAACCTCGGTGTTTATGGGCATGATTCGCCAACATACCTTTTATAGTCGACCGCACTCTTCTCAGAACAAACAGCGCGCGGTGTACCGGCGGTGTCACGTATTTAAACGGGTGTCAAAATGAAATTTAATCTCGCCGAAGACAAGGGTTTTTGGCTTTTTACACAGGGTTCCACCCATACATCCCGTGGTTGACGGCAATCTTCCTTGGTTCTGCGGCTGAATGAGGTTTCAACAGGGCATCATGCACTCTCGGCGAGTGGTTAGCGCAACCGCTATATCTCGTGCGCCTCAACCTGAACGACGCACGGGCGCATTTTCCTTGGCGCGACTGGGGCTGTCACCATTGCAGGAAACAATTTAATCTGCTTGCCCGCGCGTATGGAATTAAATCATTTTTACCAAACGCATCAATTCTGTAGGCGTGCGGTGGCAAACCGAACAAACATCGGATGAGCGCGCAGTACACGTCGTGTTTGCGGCTTGCGTACTTTATCCCGCAGTCTGCCCTTAGATGTAGATTGTTGCTGCTCGGCGCGCTCGCAAATTTTGTTAGCAAACTCATGGCGCGCTACAAAGGCGGTAAGGTACACTGACGCTGGTGGTTTTGTGGCGGGTAGAAACTCAAGCAGGCTGTACATCGCGAAATTTGGGAAGAAACACAGATTGGAAGTGAAAATGATGCTTGCGTTGGCAATCGAAGCCGTGGGCATTTCCTAATTCGCAAATGGCTGGGTTTGGCTGATTACGCAGCATGGAGAAATTCACGTCCAACCGGAAGAAATCTGCGATGCGCAGTGGTTTGATTCTGCGAACAGCCTTTGGCCTGATCTTGCCGCCACACGGCACTATTGGGCGCGTCAAATTCAATCTGAAGCAACGCTTGCTTTTATGTCAACAAGATAAAATAACCATGGAGGTTTTATGAGCACACTAAAATGACCGCTATTTAAGAGCCCTTACGTCAGGCCGCCCGTGTATGACGCCGATTTGGAGGATGCGCCAGCGCGGTATTTTGCTCGAACACAAAGCATACTCGTGCGCAAGCTTTTCGGTGATTTTGGCGTCCTTGGTGTCGTAAATGCGGATTTAGCTCGTGAGGTGACACGACAACCGTTGCGCCATGCTGTGCGCTTTGCCGTCGCGATCTTTTATTTCCTGACATTTTAACGATCTCCTGATGCTGCGGCTCGGGTTAAGCTTTGGCGCCGGTGAAGGCCGCAAATTTGAACGGGTTATCGACAGCAAAAGTGCGGTGGAAAATTTACCCATTCCGGATCCGAACAAGAACGCAATATGATGAATGCGTGCGCACTGATTCGTCGTGAATTAAAATGGAGTAGTGCCCCTTTATCGGCTTTTCCGCTGGAGTCCGTGGATCACTGGCTACTTATATGGTAGAAGGCGGATTCGCAAAGTTTCTTTTACGAAAATTATGCTGTATAGCGAACCGCACTGACATACACGCCTTGTTAGATAAACTGGCAGACAGCGTGATTCTTTACTCATGCGCAACCAGCCGGCGCCTGTGCGGTCGCGGTGTTTGACACGTGCGGCGTGTTACGCATCGCGACATCCGAGCCTTTCTATGCGTTATATGCACAAAATCGTAGATGGTTTGATTCGGCGAGCGCGAGGGGCGTCGCGGCCGGTCACCTTATTTACCAAAGGCGTGATTAGTGAGCCATCGCCGCACCGGTTGCGGAAGCGCGGTAGGTCGGATTGGACGGTGGATACTCGCCAAGGCAGCGCCACCAGCATTGGGCATAGCAGTAGCGTGCAAGGCAACATGGATCCGAGCGTGCTCTATGGCGCCTGCATGGGCCGACTGAAGACGGAAGTGCGGTCACACTTTATGCGTGCGGCTTGGTGAAGGGAGCGCCAGTATTTTAATCCTTGGGCATGCATTCATCAGGACGTGCCGGAAGAAAGTCCGGAGTGTTGGTGGATGCGTGTACACCAGCTATCCAAGCCTCATCATCTCTAAAGTGCGGTAAAATACACATGCGAAACTCCGATTCATAAACGTTTAGTAAAATCTCGCCACTTGGCAGCATTTTAACCTTTATGGCGTGCTTGTGCGCGTGTGAGCGAAATGTATCCCAACCACCATTTATTCCCGCACAACCACAGAACAGCCACAAAATGCCGGTATATCGCTAATATTTTGAATTTAGTGAATATTTTAATGAGTTGAAAGACGCCAACATTAATTTTTGAAAATCAGCGGGTGAAGTAGAAAACATTATTCTGATGTGAATGACTGACGGATTTTGCGGTGTCGTAAAATGTCACCGCGTGGATGCCCGTGAGGGGCTTGCGAGCGTCGCAGACGGTCATCGCCGTCGATTCATGTGCAAGCGGTCACTGAGTGAACTTTCAAACGGCAGCCGATTTATTGTTGAGCAAAATGGTCGTGGAAATTATCCGAAGCAGATTCAAAGGAAATCGGAAGAAATTAAAGAGGAATTAGACGTGCACGGCAGATTTATCGTGCACTGTTAGTTTGCGGAAAACACAACGTTGAGTTGATTTTCTGATTTTCAAAAATGAGTTACGCGAGTGTGGAGTTTCAAAATATTTGTGCAAAATTGACCAATACCGTGAGTCTTTCCACAAAATTTTATCCCGCTTTGTTTTCACAGGCAACTTTAGATTAAGCTTGCTGGCGCACCCGACTGCAGTGATCTTCTGGTCATTGAACAAGGCATCTAAAATACTTATTCCAGCCACCAGCAACTCTTTAAAAAGAAGGTACTAATCCATGAACAAAACAGACTTAATTCGATGCGCACGCGCCGCCGAGTTAAATAAAAACAAGCCAAAGCAGCTTTTAGAAGCAACTCGACGCACTCACCGCAGTTTGCAAAAAGAGTGAAGCGTACAACTAATCGGTTTCGGCACATTTAGCAAACGCGCGTAAAGCTCGTACTGGTCGTAAACCGACAAACCGGTGCAGAAATTAAAATTGCGGCTACTAAAAGTGCCTGCATTCGTTTCTTGGTAAAGCATTAAAAGATGCTGTTAACACTAGTTCTGAGATGACCTTCAAACTGTTTCTAGTGAACAGGGTTTTTGTTGCCTCATCTTTTATTTACATCCTTTCTAAATGGCTACAACTTGGAACCGAAATTTAACCGGAACTATTTTGGTTTGGAAATGACCAAACGATCACATCAGCCTCGTAATACCCAAACAGCGTCGCCATGGCGATCATGCAACCGCTGCTTGAGCGTGGAGTAGTTAGTGCGTTGATCAGCTCGTTCAGCCGTTTGATACCAGATGTAAAGGCCAACTGCAAAGACTTTAACGGTGTTAGAAAAACAATGACTAGTGCGCCGTTACGGTGGCGCATGATCTTGATGCCGCAAGAACTTATTGAGGATGAACAGGAGGACTTCTCTTCGGAACGAAAGTTGTCCATTGCACAAACTGGCAGCCGAACGTATTTTAGATCGAAGCAATCGCATTTATTATTGATAGCGGCACCACCACGGCAGCGTTGATTAAACAGTTGAATGCTGGCGATTGGCAGTGATGACCAATTTATGAGGTGGCGAACGAACGCGTTCTAGAAAATGAACCCACCTGATCACGACGAAACATGGGATAAGGCTTTCAGAGTCTTTCATGGGAAAGTGGCGGAGCAAGCATTGCGTTCTTTATAACTTTGACCCGCTATTTATCGGTGCTGGATGGAATTGATTTTGATCGGGAACGACAACGTTCAACGAGTGAAGGCTTTGATGAGCCAAGTGACACAGAGGTGTCGCGAAGTGATTGTGATGGTGGAATCATGTGCACAGTGCGAAAGACGCCCAACGTTGACTGAAATGGCGGAAAACAAATTCGATGTATTGATTACGTGACAATTTGTTGTCGGAAGAGAGTAAAAACGCAGTAGAGGCACATGGCGTGGAAGCTCACGTGTGCTACAGCGCGGTCGTTTTTATGGAGTGTAATTGAATTTAGAGAGCAACGTATGTGGAATTGCTGCAGTCAGCTCAACGTGATGTGCGGTGAAATCATTCAACGGACGACCGTCTTGAGTATCGCGGCGGTGACTCTGCCGGTTTAGCGGCGTGGATGCGACAGCACGAATATGCGACGCACTCGCGTTGCTTTAGGGTAAAGTCAGCGCTTGATGAGGCGTGGTAGAAAAATCGCCGATTATTGGGGCACCGGCATTGCGTACCCGCTGGTAAACCCATGGTGTGCCTTTCAGAAGATAACGCCCATCCGCACGTTTCCCGGTACTTTTCAGCGAAAGTAGCAACGGGCATCATCGAAAATTATGAAGACTACGGACATTACGTAAAATCCCGGTTATATATACTTCTCAAACCGACAGAGGTGATTGTGCATTTGGTGGAATGGAAATGCGCAGCACAGAGTCGGCTATTGGCCGCCGCACGAAAATGTGGGTGGCCAACCGACTCGGCTATGCACATGGTATGGTCGTGATGGATCGCATGCATCCGGAACATTTAGTGGCGGCTCGTTCCGGCAGCTCCATTGGCGATTGGTTTAGGATCGGTGAAAATTTCTCGCCTCTGATCAACTGGCATTACGCGAGTGTCACCCGCCGTTTTATTTATTTAGAAGAAGGACATTGCGGAAATTACCCGCCGTTCTGTGGATATTTACGATTCGCGATGGTACTAAAGTGAACGGGGCATGAACGATTCCAACGCCGAAAATGATGCGGCAGAAGAAAGGAAAATTCTGTCACTACATGCAAAAAGAAATTTTACGAACAACGGACCGCACTGTGTAAACACCATGCGAGCGGCGTTTATGTACATGATAATTTAGCTCATTGAATCGATTGGCAATGTGCAAAGCGATTTTAGGAAAATGTAGAACACATCCAAATGTGGCCTGTGGTACCGTAAGCAATTTCCGGTATGTGGCACGTTATTGGTTTGAAAAGCTTTAGCCGGCATCAGCTGCGCTGGAAATTGCCTGAATTTCGCTATCGCAAGTTTGTGACCCGTCCGAACAGTTTATTGGTCACCATCTATCCGTGAGACCGCTGATTACCTCAGCGGCGGCAGTGCGCTTAGCAAAACAAAAGGCTACATGGCTGCGATGACCACGTTTGTAACGTTGCCAGTTCCTCGTTGCGCGGAATCGGATCTTGCCTTCGCGACCCGCGCCGCGTGGAGATCGGCGTGGCGTCCACCAAAGTGTCCTCGCACAGACACAGTTAGCTGCATTATTAATGTTGGTGATGCGGGTTGGTAAAGGAAAGGCTCGCTCTCGGCTGAGAAAAGAACAGGAGATCGTGAAAGCGTTGTAGCATTACCGCAGAAATTGAAAAAGCACTGGCTTTGATCACCACATTGAACAGCTTGCGGAAAGATTTTGCTGAAAAGAACTTTTCATGCACTATTTTTAGGTTGAGGCGCGTACCCGATAGCTGCGGAAGCACTTCGCTAAAATGGCAGAAATTTTATCTGCGACCATGGAAGTTTCTCGCGCCGCCGGCGAATTGGTGCCGACGGTCCGTTAGCATTAATCGACGCTGATATGCCGGGTGATTGTAGGCACCAAACAATGAATCACGAGAAAACCAAACCACATTGAGGGAAGTCTGCGCACGCGGTGGTCAGTTGTATGCTGCGGACAAAGAGGCCGGCTTTAGTGAAGCGGCAGGTACGAAAATCATCACTATGCCGACAGTAAAATGATATTACTGCACTGACGACTCACTGTGCGTTGATGCACCATTGCTCACCATATTGCCCAATCAGCAGGCACCGATGTGACGCCTGCAACGCGAAAGCGGCAACAGTGGAACAATCCCGAAAAACGTTTGAGCCTTGTGACCGCACTTTGAAATGACAAAACCGTGCGCGGTCTTTTACCCTCACCTTTAGGTAATTCTATAGCGCAGCAAAACGGTAGATTTGGCGGACTCGTCGGAACGAGCTACGCGATGACCGCTTTTATAAACCGACACGTCGCAAGCCGATCGGCATATATTCCCGCCGAGGCGAGCTGTAGATTACCGCCAGTGCTCCATTTCATGATCGTCATCACAGCCGCAACTGCAAATTGGGCTCGCATGGTTTTATTACGTCACAGATGTCGAATTGCGGCTCTCATCCGCGCTACCGATATCAGTAACGATTTCGCGCCGCCAAACGGGCGGCCAACCTTTAAAACAGTTTTCGCCCGCGACTTAGTGAAATACATCAGTCACCTTCAATCACAACACGAAGCGTGCGGGTAGCTGGTGTTTGTGGCCGCGTCCATCCAATCCGTTTCAAAGGCTGATGCAGGCAGCCTGTTTTCCGCCGCGGCATCATTTGCTTGGTGTAACGTGGTATCGACATCAGCAAACCGCGTTCATAGAAAGCGGAATGGCTTTTAGCGATATCACCAACACGCCTCGGCGACGCGCATCCAACCCGCAGCCGACCATCACGAGCAATCGGTTGCCGATGGCGTCGAACAAAAGCTCCCGGTCACGTTATCCAAATATGGGCGCGAACGCCGAACCTACGGAACTGCGTACGGCGGTACCACTACTGAAATCATAATCGACTGAGTGCATCAGGTTAGCGTCGATTCCACCGCGAATAATCGATTGCCTTTAATGATCTCGACATCGGCTAAGTATAGCGAACAAGCAGTGTCTCGCCGACCTACCTCGAATTTGAAACATAGTTACCCTGACGTTTATCCTCGCTTTGTTTGCAGTGGAATGCAGCTATGAGGCGGGTACGGTACGCAAACCGCCGTCGTGGAAAGTGATTTCTTATTAATAGGGTGATTATATGATGAATTATTCTTGATTAAAGACTGAGTAAATGAAGAGTGAAAATATCACATGTCGACCGCACTTTTAGAGAATATCGTCGCGGAATATCCAAAAGCGCGGCGCACTTTTTCGGATAAATTTATAAACGCGCCAAAAATTTCCCGCATAATTTGTTTGGTGATTTCGGCTGCGGATGTTGCGTGTCCCACGTTGGCGACGCCGCCGACCAGCGTCTTCCGTTACATGGTCATTGTTCACCGCGCTCTGTACCGAAGATCGGGTGCGGCTGGAGGCTACCCGGCACGCCGTTTTCTTCTTTGCTTGGCTTTGTTCCGCTGGCGCTTTTGCGCGACGAGTGGCGGCTAAATCTGCTTGCCGGGTTTAACACCTCGTGCCAGATTCGTTATCCACATACTCTTTATAGAAGGCATACAAATCGTCGTCTTCACCCAAGCGTAAAGCGTTGTCTTCGGCGGTAATCGGCGCCAATTGGCTGGTGGGAAAATGGGTCACTCACCGGTGTCGGCATGCCTTTTCTATCTAAGAATGAGACTACTGCCTGACCTACGCCGAGCGTGAAATCGTTTCAACCACGTTTATGTTCGCGTACGGAAGGTTTCGCGGCTGATTTCACAGCCTTTTGATCGCGTGGCGTAAAGGCGCGGCAAGGCAAGCGTTGCACGGCGGTTGCCTAATTGACCGAGCATCGGGTATCCGGCAAATCCAACGGATCGGTCACGAAATAAAATGCCCACACCTTGGAAACGAATCAAACGCACGACCTGTTCCACTTATCCACCAATACGCTTGGTGCGCCGTCGTACCAGCAAATGCGCTTGTCAAAGAACATCACGAATTTTCGGTTTGTCGATCGGCCTACTTCCGGTAGCGCTGTTCAAATAATTCCGCCATTAACCAAAGCAAGAACGCGCTGTGCCATGCGTGGAGAGCACTCAATTCTTCCGACCGCTACGCACATTGATTGGCACCGCGCACCATCGTACGGGTCCCAGTAGCCAGTCATCTAAGCGGCGCCGGTTCGCCGAATAAATTTGCCGCACCTTCGTTTTCTGGTAGTGGTTATTAAGGCGTTGAATGGCGCTCTACGCTGGCGCAGGCAGACACACTGCCACATTCCACCTGTTAGGTTTTGGCGTTTTCCGCCATATTTCAACATGGCACGCAGGTCTCCTTTAGTCGATAAGCAATAAGCCTTTGTCATCCGCCACACGGAACACGAGAGGTTGAGCAAGCCTTCTTGCGTCGCGTTGAGGTTTCATTAAACGGGAGAGCAACAACGGCACCATTTTCGGAAAATGGTGCGTGCGAAGCGGAATGCCGGTCAGTCGCCGAACAACGTCCCAGCAAAGTTTGCAGGATAAACCGCCCAAATAGCTTTTCGCCGCCCAAATTGAATTGTTCGGACATGCTCGGCGATTTTGCCTTTGCATCGCACCCGCCGCACTAAGCCGGAAAGGTCGCTCACGTCCACAAAACACCGGGCACGCCGTCGTCACCAAAGGCTGCGCCATTTATGCGTAATGTCACGGTTTTAGCCATTTGTGCCGGTGGCGCCGGCATCAAAACCGTGGCGGTTCGCCATTTTCGCGTGTGATACCAAGTTGTTGGTTTTGGTTGGTCGAAAGCGAGTAAATATTGTAATATTTTGTTCCTAATTGATTGCGTATTAAGCGAGGCATGATATTTACAAAGTGCGGTCAAAAATTCACAGTGTTTTTACGTTACATCTTCAAATCACATTTTATTGGGGTTTATTGATTTATCTCGCGTGATTTGAGCAGCGCATGTCAAAAGCAGAAGTTTTAACTCATGCAAAAATTGGGGAAGCGTACAAATTGACCTGGCTGCCGATGGATCGCAGCTACGAAAGTGCTAGTCTGCAAGCTACCGAGTAGCTGTGAATGTTCATTCGCTCGCGCGGAAGGCAACAATGATGGGATTAAAAGCGCACACGGCGGCGGATACGGCGCCGCGTATGTCGGCAAGATTCTTTCCTGCGTTAAATGCAAGCGATTGGACGAAAATCTTTTCTCACCAAGGTACGGCGGCGTTTACGGCATAGACTTTTGCGGTTTCTGAACTCGAACCTGAAGATTCCGTATGCGTGGAGACCGTTTCAAAGTCGGTACTGGTGGTGGGAAGCGTCGCGGCCGCTGCAAACAGTGCGCTTGTACAAAAATACCAATAATCTGGAATACACAAAACCGTGCATCGTCTCCGCTGGTCGGGCTGGTCAGGTACGGGTGGTACAAGCTGGCGTAATTCATAAAGGTGATCAGCTGGTATTGTTGAGCCGTCCGCATCCGGATTTACCATTCGCCATTTGAACCGTTTATTGTCAGCCCCGAACACACGGACGAGTTAGAACAAGCCTTGGCGCTTTGGGTGTTGGCACCGGCCTTTAAGCGTTCGTTAACCCACAACTGATGAAATTACAAGAAAAACAGAGTTAAACATGACCGTACTTTAGATTCAGCTTTGCGCTGTCAATCGAATAAATCTTACGGGGATTGTTGTGGGCGTTTTCGTACACATGCCCAATTCCTGAAAACTGCTGAGCAACCATGCGTTCTCGCTGTGCCGCTTATGTGTTGGAAAAATGTGCTCTTTATATTGTGGACACTACCGTGCCGAACCAACAGGCGCTACTCAACGTACAAGCCATTGAAGCAGCATGGGGCGGAGGAAACACAATGGTTGGATTGCAAATTTTGAACACGGAAAGCTGACGAAAACCCAAAAGTGTGGGTGGAATTTCACGCCGTTTTTCAAAGTGAGGAAGGGGAACAGACGCATCATGAGCGGTCGATTTTTGTGAAAAATTGACGGGCGTTGGTATTTTGTCGATCCAGCGCGTGCCACGCCGACGATGAAACAACCTTGCGTGTGTGTGGTTCCGGCAAAAATTTAAAGCATTGTTGCGGGAGGCTTTTTGACGAGTGAGTGGAAAACGTTTGGTGCGGTCTTTGGCAGCGTTTTAATCAGAATAACCCAGCCCGCTGCCGGTTATTTAACGCACAGCACCATGCTTGCCATTGTGCCGTTGATTGGTGGTGGTGTTTTCATTTTCCCGGCATTTCCGGTGTTTAATGAAGTAACGGGTGCGTTGAAAGAGTTTATTTTTCACCACCTTTGCCCCGTCGGCGAAGTGATATGGTGGGTCAGTACATTGATGAATTTGTGAATAATTCCAAAAATGAGCGGTGGGGATTATCAGCTTGATTGTCGTGGCACTGATGTTGATTAATTCTATCGATCGCACGCCAAACAGCATTGGCAGGATACCGGCACGCGGCCGATTTTTACGTCTTTTGCGATTTATTGGTTGATTCTGACACTTGGCCCGCTGTTAGTGGGTGTCAGTATCGCTGCCAGCACTTATGTCGAAAGCCATGTTTGAGAGCGCAGCCAGCTTTTCTTTTGGACCGAAAACTGTTAAGTTTTGTGCGCGTTTTTATCCACGTGGTTTATTTTCACGATGATTTATATGGTGGTGTCGAATAAAAAGCAGCATCAAACATTCCGCTGCCGGTGCGTGTTGATTGCCGCGGTGTTTTTCACCTTGGGTGCAAGCGTTTGCTTTGGTACATCATGACGTTCCGTCTTATCAATTAATTTATGGTGCGATGGCCACCCTGCCAATTATGTTGCTGGGATTCAGTTAAGCTGGACGGTCGTTGCTCGGCGCGCAATTAGCCGCTGTGTTGGCATGAAGCGTGGTCATGATGAATTTAGAAACAAAGGAGGAAACAAAATGATCGCATTAATTCAGCGCGTCTCCAGTGCAAAAGTGAAGTTGACGGTGAAATCGTTGGCAAATTGCAAGGTCTGCTGGTGCTGTTAGGCGTGGAAAAGGATGACGACCGACAAAAGGCAGATAAGTTGGCGGAGAAAGTCCTGAATTATCGTGTTTTCAGCGATGCAGATGACAAGATGAATTTGAACGTGCAACAAGTGGCTGGCGAAGTCTTGGTGTGTCGCAATTTACCTGGTGGCGGATACCAAAAGGGCTTCGCCTGAGTTTTTCCAAAAGGCGCAACACCATCGTTAGCAAAACGAACTTTATGAATATTTTTACACAAAAAGTGCGGTGAGTGAAAGTGGAATGCGGCCGATTTGCAGCGGATATGCAAGTGAGTCTAGTAAATGAGGGGCCGGTCACATTTTGGCTAAATAGTTAGAACTTGATAAAATCTTTTTGAGTTTTTTGTAGAAGCAATGTCTGTTAAATTTAAATTCTTTTGTGATTGATAGAAATTTTTATCCTTCGTACAAATTTATTTTATATCAAATCATTAGTAATGATTTTGTATAAATAATCATCATAAAAGAGGTTATTCATGAATTTTAACACCTATGAAACTTTGCTGGCAGGATTTGTGTTTTGCATAGGATACTTTTTAGTAAAACGTATCTCCCTATTAAAAACCACAATATTCCGGAACCTGTTGTTGGCGGCTTTCTTTTGTCGCGATCATCTTAACGGTATTATATCAAGGTTGAGTATTTCTTTCACCTTTGATACGGGGTTTACAAACATCGATGATGTTAGTCTTTTTCTCTCATCGGTCTTTAAGTGCTAGCTCTTGCCCGTTTGATTAGGTGGGAAAAACCCTTAATTATTTTTTGTGGTTGCCGCAGGGATTTTGATTGCATTACAAAACATAGTCGGCGTTGCCGGTTCTTTGTTGCTTGGGATTGATCCCGCTTACGGTTTGATTGCCGGTTCGGTTACTCAACTGGTGGTCGCGGTACAGGTCGCAGCGTGGGCCAAAAACCTTTACCGAAACATTTGGCTTACAGGTGCGACAGAGCTTGCTGCGGCCTGTGCGACATTTGGTTTGCGTCCGGTGGTATTATCGGTGGGCCGGTAGCGCGTCATTTATTGAAAAATGCACCGTGATGAAAGCTCGAAAATGAAGACAATAGCGACATTCAGAAGCGTTTGAACAGCGACTTTCCAACGTAAAATTAATACCCGTTCATTAATTGAAAACCATCACTATGTTGGCGTGTTGTTTACTTATCGGGCAATTCTTAGATGCGCAAACAAAAGCGCACCGCACTTGCATTACCTACCTTTGCAGCGGTGTTTGTTCACCCGGTAATCATTCGCAACACCTTAACGCACATCTTCAAATTTAATGTGGCGGATGCGGCTGTTGATGTGTTAGGAAACGTTGGGTTGTCTCTGTTCTGGCTATCGCATTAATGTCTTTTGAAATTATGGCACTGGTCGGCTTGGCATTACCGGTAATGGTAATCTTAGTGTTCAAGTTGTTTTAATGGCGCATTTGCAATCTATGTGACTTATCGCACGATGGGCAAAAGACTATAGATGCAGTTGTGTTAAGTGCTAGGTCACTGTGGTTTCGGTCTGGTGCGACACCAACTGCTGTTGCAAATATGCAAGCAATTACGAGCTGTTTTTGGACCATCACACAAAGCATTCTTAATCGTACCAATGGTTGGTGCATCTCTTTATTGACCTAGTGAATGCAGCCGTATTGAAAGGCTTTTATGGTTGTGGTGACATCCTGCACTACTGTTAGGTATGGTTATAAAAAGAACCCATTGAGAAATCGATAGGGTTCTTTTTGATGGAAACTTTTCTAAGTGCGGTCTATTTGAGCGGAATTTTAGTTATTTTTAAGCAGAATATACCTTGCCTCTGACGGTTCTAAACCACAGTAAGCTCATTTTTCTCGGCTAGGCAATTTTTGCGTAAATTGGACATATGCATATCTATGGCACGATCATAGGCGTTAACAGCTTTATTGAGGATCGCCACACTTAATTCTTCACGAGTCATCAATATATTCGCGTTTAACGAATTGGAGAAGCAACGCAACCAGTATGGGTTAATTCAATCGTGCTACCAAAAAGTTGCTGGGTTTTCGGATGGAGCGTCAATAAATCAAATTTAATTTGTTCTGATGTTGCGAATGCGGTTCGATAAAGTTGCTTGTTGCCCACTTCGACGCAAAAAGCATTTTATTCTGATAATGAGTTCATGCGCGTTAAAAGGTTTTACTAAATAGTCATCAGCACCCAGCTCTGGTACAGGATTCGACTCATCGCACTCATTTGGGCGTTTAAGATGATAAGCGGTGTGGAATAATGTTTCCGGATTTGTTTGAGAGTTGCGATGCGTTCCATGGAGCAATCACATCTAATAAGATAAGATCGCAAGACAGATCAAGTTGCTGTGCTATTTGATCTGTTCCTTTGCGATAGTGACCCGAAACCTTCCAATGTCAGGAAGTTGGCGAGCAATTCAGATAATTCAGTATCATCATCGACAAGTAAGATTTTTGGGCACAAAGAAAAACCGTGTTTAGTGTCAATCTACACGATGAAACCTTTAAGACTATTACCAGAATTTCCACCAGCTCTTGAGGGAGCACTGGTCCGTTGATAATCGTATTATTGACTCTCTACTTGGCCGCTATTTGGTAATGGTTTATCTAATCGACATTAGTCACATACCACCTTTGGTCGAAGTCGACGACCAATGTATGTTGTTCCGGTGTTTCGTCAAGCTTTTTGTTGTAGGAAAACGTAGTACCAAGTTTGGTTGCTGTATGGATCGATGAGAACCGCGTGTACCTAACAAATACTGAACTTGCTGTGCTGTCATACGGTCTTAACTTGAGTCAGTTTCTGCTTGCAAGTAGTTGCTCTGCAGGTACGTCATCACGATAAACAATTTTGTTAACGCTCGAACAGGCAGTTACGCTGAGTGCCAAAATGAGTGTGGTTAGAACAGATTTCGAATTGCATTTTGCTTTTTATCCTCTGTAAATAGTTGCAATGATCATACTGAAAGTTTAGTGCATTGCCAAATTAATTCACTGCTTTTAACCGGCGCTGTAATTGATCCCGCAAATTCGGTGGAAGCCCTTGATGGTTAAAAGTATCGGCTGCCTCATCCCAAATGATCTCTGCATCAATTAATTCGGCATCAAAGCTAATGGTAACGCCTGTCGGAGCCGGAAAATTTGGTCAACGACGGCGCGGTGCGTACCGGCGGAATATTTTCTTCCAGACCGTAGTTTTGTTCTTGGGCACGCCATAAAAGGTTGCTGGTTTAGAGTCGGCAGCTTATTGGAAAGTTCCGCTAATTCAATTTCTTCTCCACCGTTTAATTGACCTTTTGCAATATTCAAAATACTTGTTTTTCACCGCTTGCGTTGCTGCTCGGTTTTAATCTCGCGCTTGAACACTCAATCATCAACCGCTTGTAACTAAGCATTGGTTTTGTACTTGCGGATTAATCCTTCCTCTGCACCAAGAAAATCCATAAAAAGTCAGCAATTTTTCCGTCCAACGCGACCTTTAATGAAGGTTAAATAGCGGTTTGAGTTTTGCATTCAGCTGTAAATCCGTCAAATTAATCCCGCAGCAATGTCGAATTGGGTACATCAAGATATTCTGTACGTTGAATTTCTAACCGTTCGTTAACTCAGCATACCGACTCGGCTATCTCAGCAATGCGATAAATAAATAGTCGGTGGCTAAAAAGTTGTACTGACACAGCAACCATCGTACCGTTATCAGCAAAGTTATACTTGCTTAATTCGTTGATGAGTAAATGTGTTGATTCATGACTAAAAAGGCAGAAAGTCTAATTCATTTTCAATAAACGATTCAAACTTTGCAAAATAGATGATTCTCGAAAGATGCCATAGCCTTTGGCTTTATTTTTGATATGCCTCGATGAAGTTGTAACATCATTTGTTCCACTTCAGGCGTGATAGCGAGTAGTTGTTCCCGCAAAACAGCGGTTAATTGAGGAGAATTTTCAGCTTCTTCATTAGATTTAACAACTTGATGAAGAATCATTTGTTTGACTGGTAATGCTCATAAATTTGCTCTAAAAATTTCTGCTATTATAAACACTTTTTAACAGAACCAACAAAATATGTTAGGATTAGCGCAATTATCAGTTAATATAAACGGCATTTTAAACCGGTAGATTATCACTTGGCAATCCAAATCTAAATATCAAGATAAACAAATTGATGCGATCTTAAATGACATGATTGCAGAAAGCTTGAGAAACATCAGGCGTTTCTAGACTTATCCTTAATTGTTCTCGGTAACATGACCACAAATTTACTTATACGGTAGCGTGGGCAAACAGCAACAATAAGTCTTAGCGCAAGCATTTTCTGACGCCTTACTCAACTCTATTAAAACGGCAAAATAATTAGCGTATGTGACATTTAAAAGCAGACAATATCGTGAAGAAACCTCTCAGAAAATTTCTTGGGTCACTGGTTTGCTAATATTCTTTGGCTGTTTTTATTGGTGCCCGTTATGCGTTTATCATTGATTGGCTTTGATACGTTATTCGGCAAAAATTTACTTCTTTATCAGCTTACTTGGCATTTTAGTTTTCATTGTTTTCGCCTTTTATTTGCTAGTCATTTTTCCGCCCGTTTCATTGTTAAAAACCACCGCACTTTTTCGTGGACTGACGGTCATTCTGCAACGATTGGCAACACTTTGTTGTTGGTGGATACCGGAAGTATTTCGCGTTTTAACGCATTCTCATGTCAGTAGTCTGGAATCTCTTAGTTAACCCGGAGAACGAGAGTTATCGCTGCAACTGGCAAATTTTCTTTGTGCCGATGCCATTGATTTTATTGGTCAAATGTTGTTTTCTCGCTGGTCTTGGCAAAACTGCGTAGCTTAGAACGCCAAAAATGGCTAAAAAGCAGTGGGCGTCCTTTTTGTTTTGCACCTTTAGTGCAACTCACCCTAATTTATGCATGGGCAGATGCTATTTATACCGTCCTATCACCATGCAACGTTCTAATTTTCTTGTTCTATCCGATGACAGCACGTTCGCTTTTTAGAGAAACACGGTTTCTTAGATAAAGCAGAATATGCAACGTCTCACACAAGAGGGGCGATTAGATGCCTTTAGCCATCGACTATCCGAAAACCCGTTAGTCTTTGCTGAGCAACAGAAAATACCAATATCCTCTTGATTACGCTTTCCGGTTTACGGCAGCTGATGTGATAGATGCGGAAAAATGCCGAGATTTGGCACAATTTGCGAGAGAATTCGACACAATTTATCAATCATTACAGCAGTGGAAATAACGATAATACAGAGGGCTGATCGGATTGTTTTATGGCCTCAATGGCAGTTATACCGACACAGCTTGCTCAGCAATAAAAACCCTTCTGTGTTAGTGGAACGTTTAACACAACAACAATATGCGCAAGGCGTGTTTTCTTCTAAAAGATGGATGCAGGTATTTTCCGTCGTGCCATTTATCCAAAAACGAAGCTTGTTGCGAGAATGGTAATCAGGCCGCGATTCGTTCTTTCACGCGTTGGTTGGATACCGCAAAACGCAGAATAAACTGTTTTGGGGGCATTAAGCTTTGAATATCGAACCCAATCTTTACGCGCTAGAGAAATATGAGCAGCAGCTGGCAGATATTGATGCGTCATTAGGACGAAAGGTTGCTGTCTGAGCAAATTTGCCAAATCCCTTTGTGATTATTACCGCTGAGCATGGCTATACGTTCATTATCAGACGAAGAAACGAATTATTTTCGCGTGATGAAGTACAAGTGCCAATGATTGTTCACTGAATGGTTTGGCAACCGGGAAAATCTCCAGTTAACTTCACATGATGCGTCTTTAATGAAGCATTATTTTAAAGTGAAAATCCGATTGCTGATTGGCACAAGGCGAGATTTTGTCTGATCTTACTTCTAGTGTGGATTGGGTTTTGGTATCTACTATCGTTGAATGTGATCATTCAACCCGGATGGCACACAATATCATATTGATAATCGGAAACTATGAAAAGATAACGACTTATCGCAAATGTCATCTGAAAAGACCGCCTTTGATTGTTTCTTTCAGACGCCTTAGTCAGGAGCGTTCTTTTAGAAAAATGATGAAATAGTCGCTGACCGATAGCTAAAAATCAATATATTTTTGTAGCAGCGAGTTTTATACTAGGCGCGCAATTCCCATCAGGACAAATAAGATGTTATTAATTAAAAATCTGAGAATTTTCTCATAACATTGTTCGTTATTTCAATGAATTATCATTGAACCTCTTCTATTTTCAATTAATCAGCCATCCTCTTCATCGAGGATCTATTTGCTCCTGCCCCGTTTCCAAAACTTACTCATTACGGAGTCGTTATGACCAAAAATCACGTTCGTAGTTTTCAAAACTTATATTCGGGATGAAATCATCGCGGGGCTGGGTAAATGCTCATGCCCACGCGGATCGCTGCTTTACTATGACGCCGGGATTGGCATTTACCAAAGTTGCAATTTACAACAAAAATGGGACTTTGGTGGATGAAAGTGAAACGTACGTCTCCGTGGATGATTACTAGCCCGTTTCTGCCAATCTATTGAATTAATGATTTCTCAAAGGTAACGCTTTTCGAACCTTTTGTTGATATCGACGCGTGTACGAAGACCGCGCGATTATCGCGGCACATAAAGACCGTGAAGTGTATAAACATGACATCGTGTTGAAATTCGCCAACCAAACCTTAAAAAGGCGTGATTGAGCCAACAGCACGTAAATGGTTTGATATTGGTTCTGAAATGGTCGATATGATCGGCGGTTTGCCCTATCGCGACGAGCTAGACTATGGTCGCGGTTTGGAAGCGATGGATATTTTTGTTGGATAAGGCGAAATCTTTAGGATTATGTGCCATGCGCGTGGACCAATTTAACTCGCCAGCCGAAATTGGAAACCGAACAACTATGTGACAAAACCATTGAACATGGGATGCAAGGACGTGTTGTGGCGATTCACGGGATTTCTATCGGTTCCATTCCAAAAGAGTATCGTTATCGTCTCTATGAAAAATGCGCCAAGCGCAAATGATGATGATTGCTTGCCCGATGGCGTGGATTGATAGTAATCGTAAAGAAGAACTTATGCCTTTCCATAATGCGTTAACGCCGGCTGATGAAATGATTCGGAAGGTATCACGGTAGCGATTGGCACGGATAATATTTGTGATTACATGGTGCCGTTGTGTGAAGGGACATGTGGCAGGAATTAAGTTTGCTGATGCGGGTTGCCGCTTCCCCTGATTTAGACGCTACGGTGAATATTGCCAGTATATGGTCGTAAAGTTTTTGGGATTGGATTAACTCTCTGAGTTCATATCAAAAATACCGAGCAATTGCTCGGTATTTTTGATTAAAGTCGGTCATTTTTGGCGGAGTTTTTCTTCTTTCTTCACTTCATCCCAAAGCATATCCATTTCCATCAAGCTTGTGTTTTCAAGGCGACGGTTTCGTTGTGTTAACTTTTCTTCGACCTCATGGAAGCGTTGTTCAAACTTTTGGTTGGCTTTTGCGCAGGCTTTCTTCTGCTTGGCAGTGTAAATGACGGCTTAGATTTACCGTTGCAAAAAGCAAATCGCCTATCTCTTCTTCAATTTTGTGCTAGTCTTGTGGTTGACGTGCGAAGTTCTGTTTGACCTCTTGTAATTCCTCTTCTACCTTGGAAAAAGACCGGTACGATGTTATCCCAATCGAGATCCGATTTTTGAGCAGCGTTTTTGTAATCTTTTCCGCCCGCATTAAGGCGGGAAAAGACTGTGGAATATTATCTAAAATCGAAGTATGTCCAAAGGGTCTTGTGTTCTTTCAGCTTTTCATCGCATTCCACTCTGTAAAGCCTCTGCTCATTTTTAGCCTGTTTATCCCCAAACACATGAGGGTGTCGCCGAACAATTTTCTCGAGCTACGTTTTTGTACGACGTGGTCAAACGTAAATCTTCCGTCGCAAGTTGACTCGAAAATACTACCTGAAGTGAGTAAATCTGCCCAGTTCTTCTCTTTTAGATTTTTCAACATCATTTTCAATCGCCTCAATGACTTCGTAGGTTTCTTCTTTTAAACAAGAAATCATGGAATGATAGTTTTGTTTAATATCCCACGGACAGCCATTTATAGGATCGCGTAATTGGGCAATTAATTTTAAGAAATCATTTATTGAATAGGGTCATATTTTTGAAATTAGAGAAAAAGGGAACAAAAATAATAACATAAAAGACATTTAGGATCTTTTTCCTAAAATGTGATCTGCACATATTTTTTCTTGAAACCCTAGTGATACCATACCAATGAAGATTAATTAGCCTGATCGGATAAGGAGTCGATTATGGCATAACATGTATTGGTTGCAGCGAGATCTTTCAGAAGAAAGTCCAATCCTCTTGAAAAGCGGTGGGGGTTGCAAAACGCCACGATGCGAAAATTATCTATTATCCATGTTGATGTAAAATTTTTCGGATCTTCTATACAGGGCTGATTGATGTAAATATGGTGTCAATGCAGGATCGTATTTTCCAGGTGAGACACAATCAGGCATTGTTGCAATTAGCCGAACAGGCAGGTTATCCGATTAATGAAAAACTAAGCGGTAGCGGCGACTTCAGGTCAAGTGTTGACAGATGCTGTGAACAATATGATGTTGATTGTGGTAACAGGACACCATCAAGATTTCTGGAGTAAATTGATGTCTTCTACTCGTCAGGTGATGAACCCAATTACCATTGATATGCTCATAGATTCCTCTTCGTGAAGAATGATTACAAAGCGTAGCAGTTATTAAAATATTATAAAAACCGACCGCACTTTCACGAGTTCAGAGCGTAAGTGCGGTTTTATTCTTAGTTAGGAAAATAGTGTGCGGTATAAAAGTTTTTATAAATTTCAAAAATATGTAAGAATACAGAGTTACTCGTGAATTGACGGTATTTAATAAGATTTAAAAAGCTAAGGCGTGTACATGAAAACAACAGCACAAATTCGACAGTCGTACCTTGATTTTTCCATAGTAAAGGGCATCAAGTTGTAGCAAGTAGTTCTTTGGTTCCAGACAATGATCCGACGTTATTGTTTACCAACGCAGGAATGAACCAATTTAAAAATGTTTTTAGGATTAGAAAACGCTCTATACCCGAGCAACTACAGCACAACGCTGTGTACGCGCGGAAAACTATAACGATTTAGAAAATGTGAGTTATACCGCCAGACACCATACTCTTTTGAAATGTTAGGTAATTTCAGCTTTGGTGATTATTTTCAAACAAGATGCACTCATTACGGTTGGGAATTTTTAACTTCACCACAATGGTTGGGCTCACCGAAAGAAAGATTATGGGTGACCGTGTACGAAACCGATGATGAAGCCTACAGCATATTTGGGCATAAAGAAATCGGTATTCCTCGCAGAGCGTATTATTCGTATTGGCGACAACAAAGGAGCGCCTTGTGCGTCGGATAACTTCTGGCAAATGGCGATACCGGTCCTTGCGGTCCTTGTACTGAAATTCTCTACGATCATGGTGATCATGTTTGGGGTGGCCCTCCGGGTTCTCCTGAGGAGGATGGTGACCGCTATATTGAAATCTGGAACATCGTGTTCTATGCAATTTAACCGCCATGCTGACGGCACAATGGAGAAAACTTCCAAAACCGTCTGTGGATACCGGTATGGGGTTGGAACGAATCAGTGCCGTATTGCAACACGTCAACTCCAACTATGATATTGATATTTTTAAAACCTTAATTGCCAAAGTGGCAGAGTTAACCGGCGAGAAAGATTTAGCCAATAAATCATTACGTGTTATGCCGACCATATTCGTTCTTGCGCTTATTTAATTGCTGACGGTGTGGTTCCTTCCAATGAAGGGCGTGGTTATGTCCTTCGTCGTATTATTCGTCGCGCAGTACGTCGATGGGCATTTACTCGGTGCAACAGAAGCATTCTTCTACAAACTCGTCCCAACACTGATTGATGTGATGGCAGAGGCCGGTGAAGAAGTGAAAAACAGCGTGACAGTGGAAAAATTCTGCGCTTGGAAGAAGAACAATTTGCTCTCGCACATTAGAACGTGGTTTGACTTTGTTGGATGAAGCGTTAGCCAATGTAAAAGAGAATGTTTTATCCGGTGAAGTGGCCTTTAAGTTATATGATACCTATGGTTTCCCATTAGATTTAACCGCAGATGTTTGCCGTGAGCGTGGTATTGCCATGTGATGAAGTAGGTTTCGAGCGTGAAATGGAATTGCAACGAGTTCGCGCACAATCTGCAAAGTCAATTCGGCATGGACTATAACAGTGTAATCCGTGTTGACAGGACAACCGTTTTGAAGGATATACCGAGTCAGAAACACTGGCAAAAGTGACCGCACTTTTCCATGAGGGAAATCGGTGGAATCGATTTCAGCCGGTCAAAGTGCAGTGGTTATTTTAGATAATACGCCATTCTATGCGAATCAGGTGGTCAAATTGGTGATATCGGCCGTTTAGAGGCAATGGTTTTGTTTCTTTGACGTAAAGACACTCAAAAATATGGTCAAGTGTTTGGTCATATTGGTGGAGCTTACCCAAGGTAGTTTATCTGTTGGGCAGTCTGTAAATGCAGTGGTTGACGATGTTCGCTGTCAACGTATTCGTTAAATCACTCCAGCAACACACTTGTTGCATGCTGCGATGCGTCAAGTATTACGGGGTGAACATGTCGCGCAAAAAGGCTCACTTGTTTGCCGATACGTTGTTGCGTTTTGACTTTGCTCAACATGAAGACAGTGTAAAGCTACAATTAGCTGAAGTTGAACGTGCTGTGAACCAGCAAGTGAGAGCAAATAATCCAATCCAAACTGACATTATGGAGTTGGAAGCCGCAAAAGCAAAAGTGCATGGCGTTATTCGGTGAGAAGTATTCCGAACAAGTTCGTGTCTTTAACGATGGGTGATTTCTCTATTGAGTTGTGTGGTGGTATTCATGCAAAAACGTACAGGAGATATCGGATTATAAAAATCGTCACAGAAACTGCTGTGGCAGCAGGTATTCGTCGAATTGAAGCGATTACCGGTGAAACTGCGATTGAATGGTTACAACATCAACAAACTTTATTGAATCAAAGCGCTGAATTACTGAAATCGGACGTTAATTCCGTTACGGATAAGATTTCTCTGTTGCAAGATAAATATAAGAAAGTTGAAAAAGAGTTACAAACATTAAAAGAAAAGCTGCACTTCAGGCTGGTAATGACTTAGCGAAAAGTGCGGTCGAAATTAATGGTGTTTCTGTGATTGTGCAGCAGCTTGATGGTATTGAAGCGAAGTCTTTACGCGCAATGGTTGATAGCCTGAGAAAACATCAGTTGAGCCTCTGCCGTCGTGGTGTTTGCTTCCGCGTTGGATGAAAAGTTAACTTAATTGTTGGCGTAACTCAGGATCTAACCGCCAAAGTAAAAGCCGGTGAGCTCGTGAATTTAATGGCTCAACAAGTCGGTGGTAAAGGCGGTGGTCGCCCGGATATGGCGATGGCCGGTAGGTACTGAACTGACAAAATATCAACAAAAGCATTATCTGTTTGCTCTGATTGGTTAAAAGCAAATTTGTAATCTTTGTTTCTTGTTAATTAATTATGGGTGCTTATGATTTCATGAGTGCCAGCAAAGTCATTGTTTAATGTTTGATAGGGATGTTGGAGCAAAATAGGGAAGTTGGAAATAAACTATAAAAAGGTGAGGAGTTTATATGCCGATCTTAACCCGTAAAGTTGGCGAGAGCTTGCTCATCGGCGATGATGTTTCTATCACGATTCTCAATATACGAGGCAACAAGTAAAAATTAGCGTGCTAAGCCTCAAAGGATGTTTCTGTTCATAGAGAAGAAAATTTACCAGCGTATTCATCAAGCAAGGATGAAAACAAAGCATAGTAGTAAATTTCATTTTGTGGACAATTAAAAATGGAGTAGTTATGAGTAAATTGACTTGCTCTTTAAAGCTTACGATATCCGTGGTCGCTTAGGGCGAAGAGTTAAACGTGGATATTGTTTATCGTATAGGTCGTGCATTTGGGGCAGTTTTTGAAGCCTAAAAACCATTGTCGTTGGTGGAGATGTTCGTTTAACGAGCAAAGAACTAAAAAGTGCGGTAACAAATGGATTATTGATTCCGGAGTTAATGTAGTTGATTTAGGTGAAACGGGGACAGAGGAAGTCTATTTTGCACGTCATTTTTGAAAACCGATGGCGGTATTGGAAGTTACCGCAAGCTACAATCAATGGTTCAACGGACTTAAATTAGTACGTGAAGGTTCCCGTCCGATTAGTGCAGATACTGGCTGCGGATATTCAACGTTTGGCAGAGAGAATAATTTTCCACCAGTGATTCAACGTGGTGAATATAAACAGCTTTCCGTGCTAGGCGATTACGTTGAACACTTGTTGTCCCACATTAATTTGGCACAGTTGAAGCCTTTAAAGTTAGTGATTAACGCCCGGTAATGCGCGGCAGGACACGTTATTGACGCAATTGAAGCTCAATTTAAAGCAAAACAAGTGCCGGTCGAGTTTATTAAGGTTCATAACAATCCGGATGGGACATTCCCACATGGTATTCCTAATCCTTTATTGCCGGAAAACCGCCAGATACGATTGATGCTGTTTTGGCAAATCAAGCGGATATGGGAATTGCCTTTGATGGTGATTTTTGACCGTTGTTTCCTATTTGATGAACACGCGAATTTTTATCGAAGGCTACTATATTGTCGGCTTGTTAGCCAAGCGTTCCTGCATAAAGGCGCGAAGTATTTCATGATCCGCGTTTTAATTTGGAATACGGTGAAATTAGTAGAAGAAAAATGGCGGCGAGGCTGTTATGTCTAAATCAGGTCATTCTTTCATTAAAGAGAAAAATGCGTGCAGTAGACGCAATTTACGGCGGTGAAATGAGCGCACACCATTATTTCCGTGATTTCTTCTATTGTGATAGTGGTATGATCCCATGGTTGCTTGTGATGGAACTTGTTTCTGTTACCGGTAAATCATTGGGTGAGCTAGTGAACAATAGCGTGAATAGCCTTCCCGTCTCCAGGCGAAATTAACAGCAAATTAGCCGATGCGAAAGCGCCATTGCACGTGTACGTGCGCGTATGAAAAACGCTGTTCGCGTTGGATGATATTGACGGGTATTGGTATTGAATACTCCAAATTGGCGTTTTAACCTGCGTTCATCAAATACGAGCCGGTGGTTCGTTTGAGACCTAGAAACCCGTGGTGATAAACAACTGATGGCGGAAAAACCGAAGAGATTTTTGGCATTACTTCGCCAGTAAAAACACATAAAAACTTACCGCACTTTTCCGAAGAGGAAGTGCGGTCTTTTATAGGCGAAAATAGACATGAAAGCAATTATTCCTGTTGCCGGCTTTAGGCCACGCATGTTGCCTGCAGCAAAGGCGATTCCAAAGGAAATGTTAACGCTGGTGGATAAACCACTTATTCAGTACGTTGTAAGCGAACGTGTTGCCGCGGGCATCAAAGAAATTGTGTTGGTTACCCACTCTTCAAAAATGCTATCGAAAACCATTTTGATACCTCTCCGAATTGGAGACGATGTTAGAAAAAGCGGTAAAACGTCAGCTCTTGGAAGAAGTTCGTTCTATTGTGCCAAAAGATGATCACCATCATGCATGTTCTGCCAAGGGATGCGAAAGGCTTTGGGTCACGCCGTATTATGTGGTCGTCGTTAGTTGGAGATGAGTCTTTTGCGGTGATCTTGCCAGATGTGTTATTAGCGGAATTTTTCTGAACCAGAAAAAAGAAAATTTAGCAGCAATATGTTACGTTTCGATCAAACGAAAGCCAGCCAAATCAGCGGTAGTCCTGTTGCAGCGGAAGCTGTCAGCAGCTTCTGGTAGTGCTGACTGCGGCGGTGTTGAAATTCCACCGGGAGAAAGTGCGAAAAATTAATAGCATTGTGGAAAAACCAAGTGTTGATGAAAGCGCCATCTAATCTAGCAGTTGTGGGACGTTATGTGTTCCTCTGTGGCTATTTGGGATTTGTTGGAAAGAACACCGATTGGTGTTGGTGATGAAATTCAATTAACCGATGCGATTGATATGTTAATTGAAAAAGAAACTGTCGAAGCGTTCCATATGACCGCGTTCTTACGATTGCGGTGATAAATTGGTTATATGTGAAAGCCTTCGTAGAATATGGTTTGCATCAACAAACTGGTGGTGAATTTAAATCTTATTTAAAAAGATTTAGTAAAAACATTTTAATTTTGTTGAATAAAAGAGGCATCGATAAAGATGCCTTTATCTATTTTTAGCGCTGGAAATCTAGCAGTCTTCACGGCTAGATTGTTGTTTTTATTATTTTTATTAGAATATCTCGACAATTAATAAGGTTATTTTAGGAATCAATTATATGATTGGAACGGACAATATATCAGTCCTTATCGTGAACACGTGCAGCTGAACAAGTTAAGATTACAGTATCTATTCCGATTAAAGTGCTTGAAATTTTGACCAATGAACGTCCCCGTCGCCAAATTCAATTTGCGTCACGCCACCAACAGTGAACTGTTATGAAGCATTTTTACATGCTTTTTACAGGTCAACCTTTGCCAACAGATGAAGACCTGTTAAAAGAACGTAGACGAAATTCGGAAGAAGCGATTACGCGCGAGTTGGGCACTGATCCGACGATGGGAATATTAATTTTTCACTGCATTTTTCGTTTTGACATCTGTTTTCTTGCCATGATAGAACAAATTATACTTATTTGTTCTATTATGCGAATACCTGAATTTATCATCCAACTCTCTTAATCACTCTACTCCTGCGCACTTTCTGAAGATGGTGCCAACCATGTCGCTCGTGTTTTGCGTATGCAACCGGGCGATCAACTTGAACCTTTTTGATGGCAGTAACCATATTCATCAAGCTGTCATCAATGCGATCACGAAAAATCCGTTGATGTCGATATCTTTGAGTCGTCAGTTTGGGGATGATCGTGAAAGTCCACTTTGCGATCCATTTAGGACAAGTGATCGTGGGGAACGCATGGAATTTACTATCTGAAATCCGTTGAACTGGTGAATGTCATTACGCTCTGTGGTCGGAACGTTGTGGCGTGAAATTGACGGTGAACGCATGGAAAGATTCAGCAATGGCAAAAATTGCGATCGCTGCCTGCGAACAGGTGTGGACGGAATACCATCCCCGGAAATTCGTCCGTGATGAAATTACAACAATGGTGTGCCGAACCGGATGACGTGCATCAAATTAAATTTACATCCAAGAGCCAGTTATTCGCATTCGTACTCTGCCGGCAATCTCTAAGGCGGGGGTTCGCTTATTAATCGGTTCGAAGGCGGTTGTCTCACAAGAAATTGCACAAACCGAGGAACATGGCTTTGTGAAGTCTTATTAGGAAAACGTGTATTACGCACTGAAACTGCAGCGATGGCGTGACTACCGCCTTGCAAGTGTGTTGTGGTGATTTAGGATAGAGAAAAACGAAATGATGGATTTACAAGATCATCTCTTGATTGCAAATGTCGAATTTAGATGATGAGTTATTTTACCGCTCGGTGATTTATATCTGTGAGACATAATGAAAAAGGTTCTATGGGATTAGTGTTCAAATCAACCGACAGATTTTAAGTATTGCGGAGCTGCCAAGATGAATTTCATGATGGTCAGCAACCGCATATATAGCGATAAGTTGGTGCTTGCTGGTGGACTCGAATAATGTCGATCGTGGTTTTTATTTTTTGCATACCAATACTCATGAGCCTTTTGATCACAGTTATCGGGTGAACGACAACCTCATGCTGACGACTTCAGCGGGATGTCGTGGATACTTTCGGCACGCTATTGGAGCCGGAAAAGAAATATTTGGTAGCACTTGGTTGTGCGAGTTGGGAACCGAACCGTTTGGAACGGGGAAATTATGAATAACTCTTGGTTAGTTGTACCAGCAACCGAGCAGATTTTATTTGATTTGCCGTACGAAGACGCTGGCTTTGCAGCAAAACCAATTGTTAGGTATTGATTCCCATAATTTTGCCGGTCAGGTAGGGCACAGTTAATGGGCATTACGGTTATCGCCTTGATTTCGGCACAGTATCGGTATGCGGTCGCGTATTTACCGGCACGGCGCAATCTCACCCGCATTCAAGGCTGCAAGATCTGTATTCCAAACTGGGAAGCCAGTGAAAAAGTGTATTCAAGATTGGCAACCTGAACGACTGGTGTGGGGTTACCATTGAACATGGACGGTACGGAACAGCCGTTAACTTTTACGGGCAAAAATTTGCTAACCGCCTCATGGGCGTTTCAATTTGCCGGTGGAGTTACAGGACGAACGCTTAACTACCACAGAAGCCCGTAGCGAAATTTTGGGCGGCGGTTATCGAGCTTTGAATAAAAAGTGGAAAGTGGACGGTATTTCTGGTTTGTTTATATTGGAAAGTTGGTTTGAGCAATACCGTGGAATAAATTGCTTACACATAAAAATCAGCACTTTTTATCTTTCAACAAAAGGTGCGGTGTTCTAGCGTTTTAATAACCGCGATGGTTATTAATTAAAGCTTGACCTTTTAACCGCTTTTCAAGCCTGGGAACGGAGCAGGTACCTGCGCGTTCTAATGCTTCTTCGATACGGATTAATTGACTGTATTTTGCAATACGGTCAGAACGGCTCATAGAAACTGGTTTTGATTTTGACCTGCTGCGGTACCCACGGCTACTGTGCACAATAGTCGTATCTCGGTTTCACCTGAACGGTGAGAGATCACGCTAGTGTAACCAGCATCTTTCGCCATTAATCGCAGCCAAGGTTTCGTCTAGAAAGAACCGATGGTTGAATTTGATTAAGATGGAGTTTGCGATACCTTTTTCGATACCTTTCTTTTAAAATTTTAGTGTTAGTTACGAACAAGTCGTCGTGCTCAATTAATTGAACGCGTGTCGCTAACACTTTAGTTTGATATGCAAAACCTTCCCAGTCTGATTCATCTTGACCGTCTTCGATAGACACGATTGGACTGTTTGGTTAATTTTCAAGATAGTGTGTGAACTCTTTGAGAAAGTGAATGAACGGCCTTCGCCTTTCATTTCATATTTGCGGTTTCTTTTGTTGTAGAACTCAGAAGATGCGCAGTCCATTGCAAAGTCCGTCTTTACCTAATACATACCCGCTTTTTCTACCGCTTCTGATACAGGCTAACGCGTCTGCGTTAGAGGCTGTTAGTGCGAAACCACCTTCATCACCAACTGCGGTGCTCATGCCTTTTCAGATTTTAACACTTTCGCAAGTTGTGGAATACTTCACCGATACGAAGTGCTTCACCGTAAGGTTTTCGCACCAACCGGTTGAATCATGAATTTTGGATATCAACGTTGTTGTCTGCGTGCTCATACACCGTTGATGATGTTCATCGTGGTATGGTACTAGCGTAAACGCCCGTGTGTCGTTAAGTTCCAGCGATGTAAGCGTAAAGTGGTAAACCTTTGATCGCTGCGGCTGCTTTTGCGTTTTACAAGGATGACCGCTCAGATGGCGTTTGCACCGAAGTTAGATTTGTTGTCGTGCCATCTAAATCGATCGCGATGGTCGATTTCAGCCAGTTAGACGCATCTCACCAAGAATTTGCGGCACTGGTCCGTTTACTGCGGCAACCGCTTTTAATACGCCTTTACCAAAAACGGGATTTGTCGCCGTCGCGTAATCGTCGCTTCGCGAGAACTGGTAGATGCTCTGATGGCGCTGCTGCAAGACCGACAATCCGCCTTCTAAATGGACCTCGGCTTCACTGTTGTTACTACGGAGTCGATAATTTCACGACCAATGACTTTAACGATTTTTGCCATTTGTCTCCCTATGTTAATTAAAACGGGTTAGTTTGTTCTAAAAATGTCGGTATCATAAAGCTATGTTTTGTTCCTTTGTCTTGCAAAAACGACAGACAATTTGATTTTGCTCTAGCTATCACTGCGTCTGAAGTGCGGTTCAATTTTAAGATGAATTTTTCGAGATGGTGCGCCATAAATCGAACGAAAAGTAGCCTGTTATTCGACAAAATATTGCTGTAAATTTTTCACCGCACCGCTGCGAGTCTTGCGCTTTGGTTACAGCAGAAATCACGGCACGCTACCGACTCCGTGGCCAAAATATCGGGGGAAATGTGAGGCACTACTACCGCCGATTGCGACAGTCGGCACTTTTACCTGGAGTTTCTTTCACCCGTGCAGCTCAAATTGGTCACACCTTGAGGGCGGAAGGTATGCCTTTCGTTTGCGTCGGTAACATGCCCGAGGGCAACATAGGAAGGGCGCAACGCAACACACTCAGATCGACTTTCTTCTTGATTGTGGTGGAAACACCGGAGACGCAGTCCTGTCGTTGATGGCGTTTAAATCCGCTGCGAGCAAATCCCTTCCCGCCCAAGATGGACGCCATAAGCCTGATGAGTTTAAATCTGCCACGACCAAAAATCATCTACAAACAACCGCACTTGATGTTGTTTGGCCAAGGCAATGCAACGGGTCGATTTCCTCTGCTTGTTCCTGTCGTAAGGAGCGATCTTTAATGCGAATTTGCAAAGGTTTTCACGCCGGCACGAACAGAGCCGTTCAATCCATTCGTAACCGTCCACGAGATGCACAGCACAATCCCAACTTAAATTGCGGCGCAAAAAGGCGCTTTAGGCGGGATGATTTCTCGATAAACAGAGACACAGCTTCGGACATGGCAAATCTCCTCGGTAAGGTCAACAAAAGGCAGCTTGTAGCGGAAGGTGCGGATGAAATGCAAATTCGCTAATCAACTCTGTTCTGCGCGATTAATCCACAGGTTCCACGGTGATCTCGCGTTCATTGCGATCCCAGCCTTCTTCCGGCACCTGACAAGAGGGTTCTCAATCATAGTGAAACGCAAGAGGTAGAACAAAGAGCAAAGGCTATTTTGTAGAAGCGGATCACGGCGAGAGAACAGTAAAAGCGGCGGTCATCCAAGTGCGTTTTTCTTGACCGCACTATCTATTCTTTCAATTCTTGTAGTAAAGCTGCGTTAGTCGGATCTCGATTGGTTTTTGCCGCTTTCTGCAGCCTTCGAATAACGCGGACCATCACGTGGCGTGGTAGAGGTGAATTCGTGAATTGGCGTTTGACAAACCAAGGGTGGTTCGGCACTTCAATGATTTCCACCATTGCTTTCTATCATCGGCGGACAACCGGTCACTTTTAAGCCTGTCGATTTGCAGGAAGCAATACGTTATTGACTTCGTAACGGTGACGATGGCGTTCTTCAATGGTTTCAGCGTGTCACTGACGTGCTGAGCTGCCTTCAATTAAATGGCATTTGTGCGCCAAGTTACGCATGGTGCTGCCACCTAAATCGGATTCATCACTGCGACCTCCGTATTGCCTTCGTATTTTGCTGGCCCGGTGATTAAACCTACCACCGGGTTGAGGATGGCGCGGCCTGACTCGGAAGAGTTTGCACGGGTCATGCCGGCAAACTATTACGGGCGAATTCGATGAGCGCCACTTGCATCCCTAAGCAAAATACCAACAGGGAATGTTGTTTTCGCGGGCATATTTGTGCGGTGAGGATTTGCGCTTCCACACCACGATAGCCGGAAGCCGCCGGCACTAAAATACCGCTCCAAGCCTAAGATGTCGACGCCTTTGGTTTTCGCTATCTTGGTGAGTCGATGTATTTAATATTTACGCTCGGGCGATCAAACCGGCGTGTTTTAAGGCTTGCGTTTACGGATTTATACGCATCCGCAATTCAGCGTATCGGCCCACCGCCACCAGTGGTGACTCGCCTGTCGGATTACTGGCTTGTTGATACAACACTTCTGTTCCCGGCCCGGACAAATCTGTCTCGCGCAAGTTAGGTGGAAGCGATTGCAAACGAAAACCGTCCAACCTCGGAGATTTGTAGCGCCTGGATTTGCAACAGAAGACACATCTTTTCAGGGAAACCACCGCGCGTTCCGGCACGGCCACAGAACAGCGCACTGGCGCGTTCATTTGGTGGGAATCATGCGGTCGGAACGGCAACAGCACGTCCGGTTGAATCCCGATGGACAAACAATCACGGAATGTTGTGTTGGTTTGTTTCTTTGACTTTCGCCGCGGTCGGAATATAAGGAAACAAGCGTTAAGTGCATGAAAATCGTGCGTTCACGTCCATCACCTAGGCCGGGCAAGTTGGCGCAAGCGTCGCTACCGGATGGAGGGATCCAATGATCGCCCACTGTGCCACCTCACTTCACGATGGCACACATCATGCCCCGCTGCGCCATCGTCAATCACGCGCGCTTTAATTTCGTTGGTAATGTGTGGAATCGCTCTGACGGTCGCGCCTAAATAATCTCCGTCACATGACGCTTCCTTTGCGTAACACCCCGGAATAGACTGCCTACCGGTCGTGAAGTTGTTGCGTGTCGGTCTGGTACCATGAATAAACGTTCGTAGTGACCACCCAAATCGGTTTCCGCGCAGTCTTGGGTCACGAAAATCACCGTGCTGGGCGTCGGGCCTCACGTGCCCGGATCGACGTTGAGCTAAGGGTCGAGTTTCATGATCGTGACGTTCAAGCCATCGCTGCTTTCTAAGATTGCCGCAAGGGACGCTGCTGCTGCAATACCTTTACCAAGCGAAGAAACCACGCCGCCTGTAGACGATATCATTGCCGCCATAAGAAATCTGTCTGTTGCTATCGAATGAATCGGAAAATTAGGAATAAAAGAGAATCTCATCAAGACGGAGCCTAGCTTGCTACAACAAAGGTCCGATGAATCCACCGCCGCGCTTGCGGGATTTGACAGAAAGTGCGGTGGAAAAATATCACATCTATGTTTTATTACGAAATTCGCTGTTTTCTGGTGTAAAATCCGGCCGACTCTTTTTATAACAAAGAGAAATTTTATTATGTTTTCACGCAAAGATATTGTTGTTTTAGGTCTGATGATTTCATGCCCTGTTTTAGGCAGGAAACATCATTTTCACCTGTGCAGGCTACACTGTTGCAACATTGGCTAACAGCGGCATGAGAAGCCTTTGTCGTGACCGGTGTGTTAGCACGCCATTTATCACCTTAGGGATTGTGGCTGTTTGTGATCGTGGCGAAGAACTTACCGCGGACCTCACCAAATGGAAGGACATGGTATTTTAGCCACCTTATATTTAGCGATCGGTTCTGACGTTTCAAGAGGCTGCGAATTACCAACGTAGCCTATGAAAATGGCGTGCTATGTGCTGCTAGAGATTGTCTCGATACACCGGCAAATCAACCTGATTTTAAACTGCAGTCTTTAAACATTATTTGCTATGTTATTCATGCTAAAACCAAACACCATTATTTCCAGCGTAGGCAAATTTATGACCCCAAGGCGTTATTGGCAGGCGGCTGGTGGTGGTCACTCGTGATAGCCTGCGTCGCCATTGTCTGGACATTGCCGCACCAAGCAAAAGTTGGCGTGGACAGCTCGCGCGACTACCGGTTTAATTATTAGCGGTTATCAAACCATGACGTCTTACGGGCAATTGCTTTCGGCGGTATTGTTGCACGTGCGTTATGCGAAAAATGTCACTGGAACCGCAAAATCATGCGTGTTAACTATTTCTGCGCTGCATTTCAGTGGTTTTATTAGCCGCAATTTTATTTTTTCCCTTTCTATCTTGGTGCGACCAGTGACTGGCGGTGTGGCGCAAGGCGCCAGCAACGGCGGTCAAATTTTCTCGTTATGTAAACGTGTTATTTGCAGCAAAGAAGGTTCTTGGACTATGTCCGGGTATCATCTTCTCGTCAGTTTAACCACCTTTTAGTGGCGTGACCAGTGCTTGTGCTTACCATTGCCGCTTAAATTCCTCCAACCGCTTACCGTACGCCTTTTGGGTGGTGTGGTATTTACCATCATGACGACCATCATGTCTGAAAACGGCTTAACGAAATTACATATGCGTAACTCATTCCTGCATTTCGTTATTAAATTTATCCGCAGGCAACTGCGTTGCAGGTATTGCAATTCGTCCGTAGTTAATTGCCACGTGTGAAATTAATCTATAACTGCCACGATTGCGGTCACCGTGTTTTAGGCCTCGTGCGACAGCTTAAATAACGTGGGATTATTGTCTGACAGCGTGAAACAATTCCTTGGCAATTTCATTATATGATAATGGCTTTGACGGTTAATCGCGTTAGGGTGACAAGGTTCTGGACCATGTTGGTTGGTAAACGTGCAAAACAGTTTTGAAGATTAACAAAAACCACCTTTTCGGTGGTCGTTTGGCTTATTACTGCGAATGTTCGCCGCGTTGGTGTTCCGCGGTCACATCTTTTGGCGCCTTTTTAATTCATCCGGAAGGGTTGATCACTGTTTTTCACGCCGTCTTTCAAGGTGCGACACATCCACGGAGCAACCGTTGCAACCGCCTCCGAATTGTAGAAATCGCGACAGCCGTCATCGGTGATTTCTAATAAGCGTGATTTCACCGCCGTGACTTGCATAATTGAGGGCTGACCGGAGTTTGAATCGACGCATTCCACGCGTTTCGATTAGTCGGCGCGTCGCCCGCCACTTTGCGCATTTTCAGCGTTTGCGCTTTTGGGCAGAGTTGTGCGCCTAATTCTTCCGCGGACATAGTCGATTTCGACCTTCCAAAATGGCAGACCGATGTCATCCACAAAGGCAGTAGATGTGTCGCATTTCATTTCGCATCGCTTGTTTGCTCCACCGAATTGGGTGGCAGCAGTAAGACACCGCACTCGGCACTCGCGCAACGGGATTGACAAACGAAAATGGTCGAATGTTGGTGCCTTCTTCGTGCTCGATTCAATAAACGGCGGAAATGTGCTTGTAGCCGCTGAAAATGGTACTTGCTGCATAACGCTCACAATAAAACCCACCAAATCGTAGTCGGACATGATATGCTTCATGCGGTCCACCTTTGCGTAATACACCGCCGCCTTTATCATGCGTTTTGCGTTCGCGCCAATCACACTTGAAGAATATGTGTAACATCTCGCTTTGCGTAATAGCTTGGCGATTTTCGCTCACGTCGCGCGCGTGGTGATCACATCGCCCATTAAGGCAACGTGACGATAAGGAAAATCTCGGGCTTAGTGGAAAGTTGAAACGCATTTTTGAGATTTTGTCGTCGATCCTCAGCACCAAGGCCTCGTTGAGTCGGTGTGTACGTTTGGCACGGATGATTAAGTCGTGGCGGGTATCTTAAGCCATGAGCTCAGTTGGTGCGCTCACAAATTGCTTTGGTTATATCTGTTGCCATTGTCGAACATGATGTGTAACGGCACGGGCAGTGATCACCAGGCAGTAAAGGCACTGATGATTTTCTGTCGAGCTTCGCGGATGGGCCAAACACAACAGGCGTGCGAAGTGCGGTCAGAGTTGAAATTGTTTTTGGAAATTTAAAAGCGATGAATCAGCGTGGAAAGCGGGTTCGCTGTAACGACCTACAATCACGGCGCGATCCCATCGCCGGTTCCTTTCGCTGTAAACAGCTGCCACAATGCAAGGCATTTTTCCATCAGCTCTGAGCCACAGCAACCGCACGGGCGCGAAAACGCTGAATCGTTCGATTACAACGGCTACATAAGCCATGCGTTTGGCTAGTTTAAGAGGCGCACGCACGCATCGCAGCTGATCGAAAAACGTCTCGCGACAGCGACTCCGCACTTGGATTAAGAAAACCGGCACATCATAAAGTGCGGCGCTCGCTGTCTGCCCGATTTAGATCCGCGCAAAATGCTAAAACTGCGGGCAACATTTCTGCCAGACACCGAATTTAATAGAAGAGAAAACATGAGCATTCCGGAATTATCGGAGACCAAATCAAAGTGGTCTTTTTGAGATCGACGACATCGCCGTTTGGTGAAACAACGTGATTTTCTCTGCCGGCAATCGGTGCCTCGTGGTTTATGCGTCAAATCGAAAGAAAACGGCATCATCTAGCCACTGCGCAGGGCGTACTCGTTGTGCTTTCCCGCATACCATCAACTAGCAGATTGAGCAGGAAGGCATTGATTTATCGCGACCATGAACGGGCAGATGGCAAGTTATCGTGGGCAAGTGATTGAGAAACATGTGATTCCAACGGATTCGCCGTTTGGTGCATGAGCAACATACATATGCCTTTATGTACGATCGCGGATCATACTGGTGGCAGTTTCCAGAGCGGAATTCAGTGGTGCAGTTCGCGATGGATCCGATTCTTGAAAGATTATATTGTGGATAAAACCTTTTTGGTGTCAAATGATATTGGCCAAGTTCTGCCAAGCCTTTATCGCGCAGAGGCGATGAGACCGCAAAATTCAGGCGTATTAGATGGCATGTGCGTGGTGCGTTGGCACGAAGATTCTGTGGATTTATTCGATGCAGAAGGTTCAGGCTCGCGGTAGGTCTAGCCGGTGGTCAAACACTTTGGGACCACAAATGGACAATGCTCATGGCGTCTCGGCGATCGCGCTAAAACGATTTGGAAATGTTAAGCACCGTGGGCGTAGGTGCGGCGACGGGCAATGGCAATGACTCAAAGCGATTGCCGATCGCGTGGCGGAACCGCCTTGATCAAGACGGCACTTTATCGATTCCTCATCAAAGCCGGATTAATTAACGAATAAAATAACGCGCTGAAAAGCGCGTATATCTTAGCTCAATCGCATAACCTTGCGGTGGTGGTGCGGCTGCTGCTCCAAATAGGCATGATTGTCGATTAACCTGAGTCTTCCTCAGCAAACCATTTTATTGCCAACGGATAAAAACGAATTTTTTGTTCTTGACCCGTTGCTCAATATCCGCAATATCATCTTCGGCAAAAATAGGCACTTTGGCTTGTAACACAATGGCGCCGCTATCAACTTCTTCATTGACAAAATGAATGGTCATGCGCGTTCCGTCTCACCGGCTTCGATTGCCCGTTGGTAGGTATGCAGCCCGTGATATTTGGGCAATAAAGAAGGGGTGAATGTTGAGAATTTTTCCGCAAAGCGTTGGGTAAATCTCCGCCGTGAGGATTTTCGTGTAGCCGGCCAGCACGATTAAATCCGCGCCGAGATTGTCGATTTCATCGGCGATATGGCGATCCATGGCGAGGTTGTTTGCATAATCGTTACGTAAAAAGTGCGGTGAAAAATACCCGCACTTTTTGCCCGTTGCAGTCCAAAGGCATCCGCTCGATTGCTGAATACGCCAACGACTTCACCGTCAATATAGCGCGGATTCACAAGCATCAATAATCGCCTGTAAATTCGCACCATAACCGGAAATAAGAACAACGATTTTCATTAACGAATAACAACTCGCGGTTCGTTTTCATCAGCGAGATGTTGAATATCCCTGACGACCCAAGCGTTTTCCTACCAGCCTGTTGTAGCAGACCCTAGTGCGGTTTCCACGTCTTCTTGCGGCAATGCAATCACCATACCCACGCCACAGTTAAACGTGCGACATTTCGTAGTCGGTGATATTGCCTTTGTTGTTGCAACCAATCAAACACCGCAGGCATTTGCCAGCTGTTTTTCATTGATCACCGCTTTGACGCTGTTTGGTAACAGCGCGGATATTTTCCCAGAAACCACCACCGGTTAAGTGAGCGATAGCGTGAACATTTACGTGTTTGATTAATTGCAGAATGGATTTCACATAGATTTTTGTCGGTGCCAGTACATGGTCGGCTAATGGACTGCCCTCTTCAACTGTGCTTCAGCTGGATTCACACCGGCAACATCAATCACTTTGCGAATTAAAGAACAGCCGTTAGAGTGTGGGCCACTAGAAGCGAGGGCGATTAACGCATCGCCAACTTTGACTTGACTGCCATCAATGATTTCCTGATTTTTCCACCACGCCGACGCAGAAAACCGGCAAGGTCGTAATCGCCTTCGTGGTACATGCCCGGCATTTCAGCCGTTTCGCCGCCCACTAAAGCACAGCCGGATTGTTCACAACCATTTGCAATGCCTTTAATGACGTTGGCGGCAACATCTACATCCAATTTGCCTGTGGCATAATAATCCGGAAGAATAACGGTTCGGCACCTTGTACCACCAAATCGTTTACGCACATTGCCACCAAATCGATACCGATACTGTCGTGACGATTTAAATCAATGGCTAAACGCAATTTTGTGCCGACACCGTCAGTACCTGATACCAAAATCGGCTCTTTATATTTAGACGGAATGGCACAAAGTGCGCCGAAACCGCCTAAACCGCCCATCACTTCAGGACGAGTGGTGCGTTTCACTTCTGGTTTAATGCGTTCAACTAATTCATTACCTGCATGAATATCCACGCCGGCATCTTTATAACTTAAGGATTGTGTACTCACGATGGCTTCCCGTTAATGATGACTAAATCATTAGGGCGTTATTGTACACGCTTACGCAAACGTTTGCGATACGTGTAAAGAATTTTTCTCCGAAAGCCGGCTTTCAATTAGCTATTGAATAAGAATTGTGCCAAAATGAAAGGCATAGGAATAGTGCCCTTTGGCGTGAATAAGGAGTCTAATATGAAAAACGTTTGTATTTTTAACCGCATCTTTATTGGCTGCTTGCTCTTCCTCGCCTTTCAACCAAGCCGGCGTTAAATTCACAAGTCAATGCGAAAGCGCAGGGCGATGTGCCGCTTTGTTCCGCCAAAAGAAACGAAAACGGCTTTTACAACTTGTGCCGGGTATATTATGTGGACACCAATTCCGTTTGGGTGGATAACAAGGACAAACGCCTGATTCATTTTTGATGTGGTGATTAACTTGGACAAAGGGTTATATGTATTCAAAGATCATCCGACGCTTTATGCCAAATCCATGCGCCAATATAAAATTTTAAATTGTGAGAGTCACTATTTCACCCACGTGCGCAGCGATTTCACGCTGATTTTTGGGGTGACGGTATTCGCACCGCGCCGAAACGCCAATCTCAACATACTATCGCGTTACAGCCACAATCTTTCCCTTTATACGTTAGGGCAAGTGATGTGTGCGAACATGTACCGTCGGAAATAAGAAAAGAAAAAGTGCGGTGGATTTTGACCGCACTTTCTGTCATCGAGATCAAAAAGCCATTTAGCGTTCACTAAATGGCTTTTGTATGTTTTATTGTTTTGCTGCAATTTTTGCCGTCAACATAATCCACGCTAATCGGTTTTTCCGGTAATAAACTACCGGAAAGGATTTGTTGCGCTAACGGGTTCTCACTTTCTGCTGAATCGCACGTTTTAACGGACGCGCGCCGTAAATCGGGTCATAGCCGATTTCGCTAATGAAATTGAGGGTGGCATCCGTAAAGTGCAACACATAGCCACGGCTTTCCATGCGGTTGATTGCTGTTTTAACTGAATTTCCGCAATGGCGCGAATGTTGTCTTTATTCAACGGATGGAACACCACGGTTTCGTCAATTCGGTTAATAAATTCCGGACGGAAATGTTGGCTCACCACAGACATCACTAACGTCTCTCATGTCGTCGTAGCTTTCTTCTTGGTTGCCTTGAATCAAATCGGAACCCGTTAGACGTCATGATTACCACCGTATTGCGGAAACCACGGTTCTGCCTTGTCCGTCGGTTAAACGGCCGTCATCCAACACTTGCAAACAAGATGTTGAACACATCGTGGTGCGCTTTTTCCACTTCGTCGAGCAAAATCACAGAATACGGGCGACGACGTACGGCTTCGGTTAAAATAGCCGCTTCTTCATAGCCCACATAACCCGGAGGTGCGCCGACCAAGCGGGACACGCTGTGTTTTTTCCATGAATTCGACATATCAATACGCACCATGGCATCTTCGCTGTCGAATAAGAATTTCGCCAAGGTTTTACACAATTCGGTTTTACCCACACCGGTTGGCCCTAAGAACAAGAAGGAACCAATTGGGCGATTTGGATCGGAAAGACCGGCACGACTACGACGAATGGCGTTCGCCACGGCATCCACGGCTTCGTTTTGCCCGATAACGCGTCAGCAGATTCTTCTTCCATGCGCAAGAGTTTTTCTTTTTCACCTTCCATCATTTTTGGAGACCGGAATGCCCGGTGGCGCGGGAAAGCACTTCAGCAATTTTCCTCGTCGGTAACACGATAGCGTAATAGGCTCATTTCTTTGCCTTCCGCACCTTCGCTGCCGCTAATTGTTTTTCCAATTCCGGAATTTTACCGTATTGCAATTCGGACATTTTGCTCAAATCACCAGCACGACGGGCTTGTTCCATTTGGGTACGGGCGTTTTCCAATTCAGCTTTTAATGTGTTGGGCCTGAAAGCGCGGCTTTTTCAGATTTCCACTTTTCTAATTCAGCGTATTCGTTCTTTTTCCGATAATCTTTTTCTAACATCTCCAGCGTTTGCGCTGCATCGTCATCTTCTTTTTGTAACGCCTGTTGTTCCAATTTGAGTTGGATAATACGGCGATCCAAGCGATCCAACGGCTGTGGTTTGGAGTCGATTTTCATCCGAATGCTGGATGCGGCTTCGTCGATCAAGTCGATGGCTTTATCCGCAACTGGCGATCGGAAATGTAACGATGGGACAACGTTCGCTGCCACAATAGCCGGGTCGGTAATTTGCACGTGGTGATGGATTTCATAACGTTCTTTTTAAGCCACGCAAAATAGCAATGGTATCTTCCACGCTTGGTTCGCCCACAAACACTTTTTGGAAACGACGTTCAGAGCCGCGTCTTTTTCAATGTATTGGCGATATTCGTCTCAACGTAGTCGCGTTTACACAATGCAATTCACCGCGTGCCAAACTTGGTTTTTAACAAGTTGCCCGCATCCATGGCACCATCGGTTTTACCTGCACCACCATGGTGTGAATTTCATCAATAAACAAATGACACGGCCTTCTTCCTGCGCCAATTCTTTCAAAAACGGCTTTCAGCGTTCTTCAAATTCACCGCGATATTTTTGCGTCGGGCGATTAACGCGCCCATATCAAGTGAAAGTACGCGTTTATAAACCTTCCGGCACTTCGCCGTTCACAATACGTTGTGCCAACCCTTCCACAATGGCGGTTTTACCCACGCCCGAGTTCACCGATAAGTACCGTGAGTTATTTTTAGTACGGCGTTGCAACACCCTGGATGGTGCGACGATTTCTTCATCACGCCCAATCACCGGATCCAATTTTGCCGCTTTCCGCGCGGGCAGTTAAGTCGATAGTATATTTTTCTAAGGCTTGGCGGCTTTCTTCCGCATTTTGGTCATTCACGTTTTTGTCCTCCACGAATATCGATCGACGGTTTGTAAAATTTGGTCTTTTTCGCACCGCACTTTTTCAGTATTTCGCTGACGGCGCCTTTTTCTTCTAAGGCGGCAAGTAGAGTTCGGAGGAAATAAATTTATCCTGCCGCTGTTGCGCCAATTTATCGCATAAATTCAAAAGGTTAAGCAACTGACGGGAAAGTTGTACATCACCGCCATTGCCGGACACTTGCGGAAGTTTGGCAAGTTCGTTGTTGAGTTCGTTGCGCAACGCGGCAACATTCACACCGCTTGCGGTTAGAATTGCGCCACCGAACCGTCTTGTTGATTTAACAAGGCACTCAATAAATGCACCGGTTCAATAAATTGATTATCCTTGCCAATCGCTAAAGATTGCGCTTCAGCAATGGCTTGTTGGAATTTGTCAAAATTTTTCAATATTCATAAGTATTTCCTTCTTCGTTCCATGGATGTTCTGTTGAACATTTGTTCGCCAAATTTAAATAAGATCGTTTTGAGGATTTCAAGAGATGAAAAATTTAGTCTTGCCGATTAATTAGTAGAAACTTGATTGGCGTGATTTATTTAAAAACACACCGCACTTTGGTGATTGATGGAGAATCCCTGGAGCAGGGCGGGTCTTTCGACATATAAAAGAATGGCAATCAAATACCACCCAGAGTTTCAATCCCTTTTGAGCAGGGTGAGGTCTTTCGACAGGTTTAAATCGTATTTTAGCGCCTCATTAAAACGCATCAAACCTGGAGCAGGGCGGGCTTTTCGACAAATGAACGAAATTATATCAATATCCCATATTCGTTTCAATCCCTTTTGAACAGGGCGGTGTCTTTCGACTGCAATGCTTGATAGCCGGCAAAGCGGTGATAAGTCTTAATCCCTTTTCGAACAGGGCGGTGTCTTTCGACACAATAATGGATAAGGTTTATTTAGCACTTTACAAGTCTTAATCCCTTTGGAACAGGGCAAGGTCTTTCGACAAGAGTGTTAAATGTTGTTAGTGGTTTTAAACCAGTCTTAATCCCTTTGGAACAGGGCAAGGTCTTTCGACGGTGAACCTGCTAGACTCGAGAAGCTTGAGTAGTCTTAATCCCTTTGGAACAGGGCAAGGTCTTTCGACTGCAGGGTGGTTTAGTGCCTTGATGGATAAGGCTTGGGAGGATCGGTTCTCAATTTTTCCCTCACGCGAAAAGTAGGGTATGAATTTGATTAAATGTTGAACGTTTTTACTCATTTTCTTTTTAATCTTTGTTCAAAGTGCGGTGATAAAAACGACGTTTTTATATGACTTTTTGTTCGCTATTTTTCACCTCGATTTCTCCACATTTCACCTCTGTTATAACGTTAAACTGATGGGTAATGCTGTCCAAATAATGCCTTGGGGCAGGGCTCGCTTTTTCCTAAGCGCCATTGAGAGCACTTATGGGGTAAGGGGTAAATCCCGGAGATCATCTTCTTTTTATGGAAAATCTGCACAACCTCCGTTAGCATTGTGTTAACAATTTTTCTGAACCTTCAAATAAGAAAATACTGTATTGAATTGGGGTGGTATATTTGGTCATGCGGCGATGAATACGCTGGAGACGTTTGGGGTCGATGTCGTAACCAATAAGGTATTGCATTATTGTTCCTCTCCTAAAAATTGGAAAAATCACGTCTTGTAGCATGGTTTGTTGATTAAAATAATCGTCCCTAACAGACCTTGCCATTGTCGTTCGTTAATGCCGGAAAAGGTTTGCCATTCACTTTCACGGCGTTGTGGTGAGCTGATAAAATCAGCTTGTTTAATGAGATCAACAATGTTCAAACTGTTCTCTGTGAGCATTTTTGCGCCACTCGACCGCACTTTCATAGCTTTTTATAAAATTCCTACACGCCCTGCTTCTCCCTAAAAAGCAGCCCTCTTTGTGTTGTAGAGAAAGACTTCGCGTAAAATGTTTTTGGCGAAAATAAGCCTCAAACACCAGTTATCAATTAAAGGACGTAACGGTTCAATGAGATCACAGGCGAGGGATTCTCGACCAAAATCAAGGGTGTGATAAAAGCCGATATATGGATACGCCCTGCGCCATAGGCTGCGAGTACGGCTTCTGAATGGATGAGTGTGTAGGTGAGGGATAAGCCGGCATTGAACGGATCCCGTGGTGGACGGCGGTTTCTGCCTTGAAAGCGTAATGCGGAGGAAGATAAAGACTTAATGCGGTGAAATAAACGGAGGCGGCTCTGCCTTCAATACCACGCAATGAGGCGAGGGTTGTCTGTTCATTGATTTTGCCAATCAGTTGATCCACTCGCCGGCTTTTTCTGCCACTGGCTTTTTTTATCCGCGCGAGCATTACTTGCCTGCCAAAGCCAATTGTGTGACTAATTTGAGTTGCATGAGTTTTTCGCAAACGCTAAACAGAAAGATTCATTTTTGCCAGTTCATATTGGTTTAAACGACGGGTGGCATCATTGTGCGGTTGAGCCAAAAAGAGTGTGGGGGTATTTTTCTGCCGGAAAGAAAAATAATGCCAATGCCCTTTTTCTCCCAATTTTGCCAACAATGAGGCTTGTACGGTGACATAGCTTTTTAAATAAAATGCGTTCTATTGGCGCAAGGAATGGTGCCGACGCGTTCACCATTTTCATAACACACTAAGGCTTCGCCATTTAATTTGATTTCGGTGCCTTTTCTATCAATATATAAGCTCGACATAATGCCTCCCAAACGAGTAAAAATGGGAATTTGATTGTAAATGTAGCTTTGCCGAATAGCAAAGGTTCGATGTTATTTGGAATTCAAAAACATACACACGATCGTCAGAGGCGTCAATTAATGCATTTACGTCTTGTTGGAATGCGATCATTTCATGTTCTGTTAGCCAACATTCATAGAAAGATTTTTGTCCGCCAATGGCATAGGCCTCGACGTGTTTATGCATTTGATAAAGTCGATGAGAATCAGCAATATCATAGGCGATCAGGTAGCGACCCGACGAGTATCCATAACCCTTCTCCGATTTTAGAATGGAATAATATGCTTACAGCAATTTGGGCAAGCCTGAACCAAGCATTTCTAATAGGTTTTCCGAAATATTAAACCCTTCTTTTTCAAAGTGCTGAAAATGAAATGCGAGAATACGGGCGCAGATTCTTCTGTTCATATACTTTCTGCATAGATTCACGTTCCGTCTCAGAAAGTTCAGAATCATCTTTAGTACTCAACCATGAGCGACGGGACAATAAGCCTGAAATCAGTTCTTTTTAATGAAATTCTTAAAAATATCAATGAGTTCATTGATTTCATCAATAAGCTGTTCAACAGTGATGTTTACGCACTCTACACCGCTATTTTCACGGATTTCCGGTAAAAATGTGATTTTCTAGCACCATCAAGCTCTTCGCTTAAGTTAAATTTCTCTTTAACTTACGTGCGAAAAACTTTCGGTTCAATAAGACCGGCTTTATTACCATAACGATCCTTATTATCAATAAAAAAATTGACGATATTCCTTGCATAGAGAAGGCTCAAGAGAATATGGAATTCTGATGTTATTGAATCTCTTTATTTAAATTCGGGCAGTGACGATCCGCATGATATGCAGGCACACTAAGTTTATACACCCAGTTATTTTCTTTGTGTTTGATTTGTTTAAAATCACATTCTTATTAATATAGAAATATTGCGAATAAATGATCGCTGATGATGAGTATTTCACGCTCATTTTTGCAAAATAGCTAAGATCAAGATCAAATAGATCGAGTTTGTAAACCTTGAGAAAAAGCCTGTTTTTCATATAGTAGGAATATCAATATCTAACTTACAGATAATGTTTTTATAATAATTATGTTTAGTGATATAGAACATTTTTATTTATACCTTTCGTGTTTCAATGATTGATTAAATAATAAATTATCTTGAGTGTTAAATATTGAAATACAAATTTGCACTCAAGCCAATGCTTAATACAAACCTTCTCCAGTATCGTACGAAAACGAGTTGAAAACTCATTGTGAGTTGATGATGTTGAGTTATATAAATAATAGGTTTTAATGTCGTAACCAAACCCTTCAGGTGCCGGTGAAGACAGTTCCTCATCATCAATATAACGACCATATTTAGTATTTAATTTCTTGCGTAAAGCTTCTAAATTATGAATCCATTTTTACCATTTTTAATGAAATAACGTCCGTTATAAGCACGTTCGTCTCTTACTTCAACAAAACCTGCAGCAATAGCGTTAATTTCACTTTCAGCATAGGGAAGGATTAAATATTACTTGTGTTGCTTTTATGATGCATTCTAAGTTCAACATATTTCCTCCTTACTTATTCTTTATGAATACATCATAAATGAGAAAATAATGTAAAAATAAAATGCAAATTTGTATATAAAAAGAGATTAAGCGGTGATTTTATTTAGATGGGATTATTTATTTTGAATTGAGGGTTGAGAATAGATAAGAAAAATTTGTATTTTTGAAAATACACATTTTAAAAATGCTAAAAAGTGCGGTTAATTTTAGATATGTTTTTAATCTCTTTGAAACGGAAGGGTTCTTTCGATGTATGGATTGAGTTTTATACCATTCATCTAAAAAGCTAATATAAATTCCATGTTTCCTCCTGCTTTGTTTATCCTATTTAGATAGGAGCAGATTTTCGGCTCTGCATACCGCCAAGTTAATCCTTGGTTGTGTTTTCTCACCACTCTTTCTACAGCTGCAGCGATGGCTACGACGACTAAGCGTTCAAACATATTTTTCCTCTTTTTGGTATTATTAGGTATTTGCACTTTGAGTCTGCCGACTGTCCATTTTCTGCTGTGACACACGGTGTGACATTTATTTTTCCAAATAATCACGATTTTGATTAGCTCAGAAATCATTTTTTCCTCCTTTCTGTTATTGAAGATAATAAAAGTATGGCAATTTTACGGTCTTGCCAACCGAGAGGTTAATCCTCGTCCATAACGTACTCGACGACCTCCTTTGCAATGGTTACAACGATTTCAGCAACGACTGTCCACATAATCTCCTCTTGTTTATTGTTTGGTTAAAGATAATAACGGTATGGTTTGTTTTGATTTTGCAGTTGTATCAGATTTGCTAGATGACCGTGATAACCGCCACGGTGAGCGGGTAGTTTGACTACTTGTATGAGTTCATCAATTACAGCCTCAGCAATACGAATAATGACATCAAGCATATTTTTCTCCTTTTCAACATAATTATACGAATGTATAGATTTTCGGCTCTATATACCGGCGCATTTTTCCGCTGCGGCTCACGGTCGTATTAAAAACGAGCGGGAGGTAATAATACGAAAATCGTAGAAATGTTCAGATGTTGTCATGATCAATCTCCTGTGTAATTCGATGGTATTAGTTTAGTGATAATTAAAAGGTTGTTGAGGATTTTACAAATTTGCATGTTTTAAGTTTTTGGTTTTCAACATCACATTATTTTTATGAAAACAGCATGCTGAAGAAAAAGGGTGGGGAGTGAAATTTAAATTTCTAGAAAAGAAAACCGCCACAGGGCGGTTGATTTTAGATAAGTTTTAGTCGTTTAAGATCGGATTCTATTTCGATACATCAATATTATCTAAGTGAATATTGAGTTCATAATTGCCTGTTTTACGGTTAGAAGATGGAATATAAGCACTCTTTGCACCCTTTCCTAAAAGAAAAACTTGCCATCACTTTTTATTAATATCGGTACGAGATTCCGATAAAACATTTTTAAATCGTTGTTAGCACTCTTTCAAGCGATTCTCCATTTCAACGTCATTTTTCATTTGGCTGCAAATGTTCAAATAAGTCGCTATGGTTCGAGCTCTTCACGATTCCCTCGTTCCAACGTTCCAGCCTTGCTTTTTCGCAATAACAAGACTCTAAGAACAAGGCATAGCCTCTTGGTGCAAGTTTGATTGTTTTTGAACCGAATGTAACAAGGCAATCTTCTATGGGTGAAAGAAAATGTGAGCTGAAGGTGCTTCTAACAATGCTCTGTGCATTTTTACCGAATCACTATAAGAAATAGCGTTGTTTGAGATCTCAGGCACACCTAAAACCTAAACGAACCCAAGGGATTTCGGCTAACATAATATTAGCTTGTGATGCGTCTAGCTCCTTGCCATTTCGGTCATTCACGATACGATATTCTTTAGGTTTGCGATAATAGAAATTTGACAACGTTTCAAATTCTTCATCCACTAAAACATGAGAAAGACTATCTGTTCACGCCCATGAGTGACAGCGCATAACCCATAAAAAGCCCTGGTTTTCCGGCCCACCAGCAATAGAAACGTGTAGTTGAGTTTCGTCATCTTGGCACATCTACCGACTAACTGCACAATGCTATTTGCGGCCTGTTCGTTTTCTTTTGTCGTGCGAATATCCGGTAATTGTTCACCGTTCGTATCTTTAATAATATGTACTGCAGTCTTCATTAAAATGAATATGATCAAAACCATATTGGCTGCCATAATCTTCAATAAACTCTTGCAAAGCTCTTTTCGTTTGCCCTCAATGCCAAGTAATGCGGAAAGTAATTCATTTCTTCCTTCAATTGTTGTAATTACTTGAATTTCCGTTGGAATAAAGTTTTCTGTTACTAAAGCATAAAGTGTTTCGGTGACAACTGCAGGACTTTCCTGTGACAGAGAGTAAATGCGTTTTGTTGTAGGTTTTTCATTATTTTTAATCCAGCTTTGAATTCTTTCTTTTAAATTTTAATACGATAATCATCAATGATCTCAATATTATCTTTTTTCTGCCCTGACGTTTTATATTTTGGGGTATTGCATGAAACTCACTAAACAAACTTTTTGTTAATGAACCGCCATAGCCTTTTAAGGAATTTAATTTATCTAAATAGCTCTGTAATTTATCCTTATTTTCTGTATTTTCGATTTATCGTTTTACACTCAATGATATGACACTTATTTTTGCCATAAAGATAACGTCTAATTCATTATTCACACCAACTTTGTTTTTTCTCATATTTTTGAGTTACTACTTCACATTTCCAATCAGCATCAATAACATCTGCAATGCTGTTAGCTTGTTTATAAGTAAAATATTCCAACCAGTTTCCATTCAAAAAGCTTCGTCTGTTCATTCTTAAAATCTACGATATCACCATTCAATCTTACTGAGATCTTCATCTGCAAGATCTTCCAGAATTAATTTAAGATCATTACTGTAGTTTTGTGAAATTTGTTTCTAGTTTGCTATTAGAAGCATTAAAAGCTAATAAATTCAATTTTGAAATAATATCTTTATAATCTTCTTGTCTTCTTACAAAGCGTTCGGTAACATACACCTAGTTTATAGAAGTTAAAAATCATCTTTGTAATACACTGACTCCATAACTTGAAAGATAAGTATTAATTAAGGTTTTGGTGTTTAACTTTTGTACAGGTATATGTTTATCATTTTCTTTAGAAATAAAATAATTTCTTCTTTATTTGTATTTATATAAAAATAAAGCTTACACCAGAGAAAAACATTTTTGAGCATGATTGCCATTAATTTTGTTCCAGTTACATTCAATGCAATGTTTTCATTTTTCAGCTTGATAACAAATCAAATAGTTCAGTTTCCATAGCTTTGGAAATCAAATTCATTAGAAAGCTCTAAAATATCTACGTCAATGTCGTTTTGCTTAAATGCTAGTTTAAGAGAATTTGCCTTTTCTTTAATTTCATCTTTTGTAGAAACAACAAAAACAGCTTTTTGAGGTTTTAAATTCACTATCCAAAATAGGTAATAAGTTTGGTGCGGCTTGATCTGACACTAAACACATGAATATCATATGCATAAAAACGCCTATACTTTTTCAATTCTAAATGGTTGAATTGAGCATTGTTGCTCAGTTAATTGTTTGCAAGTTAATTCTATACCACGTTGTTCAGGTGTCACATTAATAGAAAGAAAATAAAAATTTTGCCCCTTTTTGGCACACTTCTGCTGCTAAATGAATCGGAAGCGTGCCAATCCGACTACATCGTTGGCTTGCACCAGTGATGTATCTAAATGGCTTTCAAATCGATTAATCTGAATGTTTTGCTGCTTCACCCACTCAATCGCGCCCGGGGTGTCTTGAAATAAACCATGTTGTCTATCATTCTCCTTAAATAATTAAAACCATATTTTTAACAAAGTAGTTTATTTCTGATTGGAAATTACAAATTTGTAATCCGATATTTGCCTAATCCAAAAAGTGGCATTTTTCCCACAATGTAGCTATTGCCCGATGTAAAGTAATTTGGCTAATTCAGGGATAAATTGTTGAATGCCACAGACCGATGACGCCTCCCAATTTCATTTTATGATCTTGGCGGGAGGAATAGCGCGTCCAATCTTGCCATTTTAAATGTTTATTATCTTTGAATTTTGTTCGATTTGGTTTTTAGCAATCCAAAATCTAGATTCAAAGGGTTCAGAATGAAATTCGCTTAATAAGGAAAAGGCGCTTGGCTAAAGAAATAAAAATCGTTCTGCCGTAATCTCATTTACTCAAAGGCTTGCCATTTTCTTGCAGCCTTAAAAAGGCGTATCAATTTTGATTTGTGCCACGCTATCAAGTGCGGTCGGATTTCGATTGTTTTTGATGTTCGATGATATTTCCGTTTTTGTAAAATGGATTGTCGGGTGGTTAAATTTGACTCAACTTTTGCTATATCAAGTAAATTTGCCTTTTCCCGCCCGACGTTATATTCAAAAAGCCCGTTTGAAAGCAAAAAGCAATGAGGGGAGCTGTTCAATCAACCGTCCAAATAGCACAAGCGAAAAATGTTAATGTTTCACCTTCGGCATAAAGTCGCTCTCCCCATGCTGGCGGTTCAATAATATAGCCGTTCGGCACCTGACTGAACTTTTGTAATTCATGCTCTGTCGGTGCGGGCGTTTCAAAAATGTTGGTGTAAGGGCAGGTGCGATAAAGTGGGCAACCTTTGCAATCCTCTTGTTTTTGTCATGCAGGAAATTTTCCGCAAAAGCACGACCAAAGGCTCACGCAAGGTGGAGCCTGAATATTCCGGTAATAAAATCGAGCTCGCTCACAACAAAATCAAATTGATAGCGGGCTATGGGGAAAAGATTTGGAATCATTCTGCCACCAGTTTGTTTACGCAATTTTTAAATTCTACGGCTGATTTTGCTTTTTAAATTGCTGAAACCACTTAAGCCATCAACATATTTTTGTAACCCTTCATTTGATTTTGTTGGATCAAGTTTTTCATAAAGATAATGGCGATCTTCTTTATTCCATTGTTGAGCATCTTCCAACAATGTTTCACTAAAATAGGTGAAACCGTAAATGGTTTTCTTTCCTGAAATTCCATTCAACCAACTTGGCTCTACTAAACGTTGATTGTCCCGGAAAAGCGAATCTAACAATGCTAGCTTTTCTTTTTCTGTGTTGTTCCGCTAAGCGTTTTGCTTCAGCTTCTGCTTGCAAGCGTGCTTGTTCCTTTTTGAGCTTCGCGTTTCGCCAAAAATTTCAGAACGATCAAATTTTGATTTTGGTTGGGCTTCACACCACGTTTTTAAGGCTTCATTTCCGTAGTGGGATCAACTCAATTAATGCCCAACCGAAGGAAGAAGATTATTCTTTTGTGTTTTGAGGTCCGCAAGCCAATAAGTTGTAGCTTTGTCTTGATAATAAACCTCTTGATTTTTCTTGAAGCTAATCTCTATTTGGGCGACATTTTTCCTTCAAGAACTTTACTATCTGATCCATTTTAGCTAATCTAATTAAAAATCCAGCTTTATTAATTATATTTAATATACCATTGAGATAATTTTGAGAAACAAAACCTTTAGCAACTAGGTCTTCCATTTCTTCAATGAATATTTTTATAGTATGAGATCATTTATAGTTAAGTATTCATTCAATGAAAGTAATTTATTAACTTTTATCATCTAATATGCTTAAATTAGCTGAAAAATGCTCTATATTGACTGGTAGGATGCTCTCTCTTCTCTGTACAATTTTTGTATTAAATGTTTTCTCCCCATTTTTAGTTCACGATTAAAATTTAAGCATTAAAGATCTTGGTTTGTACATTATTTAGAGGAGAAAATCACTGAATTTTTATACTTCTAAATTCATTATGTGCAAAATTCTCTTTTACTTCATCGAAGCTCTTTAAGATTATTTATATATATAGATAATCTTCATTTATTTTGTGATATAAGACTTAACGCTGTTTTAGACGTTTTCTTTTCTCGTTTAATCAGAGGATTGCCGCCATTGTCAATATGTCTTTTTGATAACACTGGAGTAGTAAAAGCACCTTTTAAAACTGCTTCCTGGAATAAATGCCAAACCTTGGTAAGGTAGATATGCAGTTCTTTCAATTTGTAGTTGATTGAAAACTTTATTTCCATTTTTCTCTTTGTGAGCAGGGTTCTCTATATTTTTATTATACTCAGATACAAATCCTTTAGTTATAGCACTAAAATACTGAGATAGGGGATAATTTTACTCTTGTTACTAGAAAAATTATGAATAGCGAGAATATCTTTATTTACTGCATTTAACAAATTCGTTCTCTCCCCCTCATTTAACATTAAATGGCTGAGGTTCAAAATTAAATAAAGTTTCATTATCAATGACATAATTCGTCGGCTCAAAATCTTCCCAGCCAATATGTATTGGGCTTAATGGGGTTAAATAAACGTTATGGATTTGTATAAATGGTTTCATTTGTGATCCTTATGTTCAAATCGACAAATAAATTTAAGACGGGAGCATAGCTTTGATGCACGGCTTCTGGGTTGAACGCATAGACACATTGCTAATCATTTACCTAAAAATAAACAGTTGATGGTTTTCAGGTGTAAAAATGGCTGCTGGTTTTGCCAAAATAATCGGCTTTTTAAATGGGTTGGAGCTTAACGCTTGAATGTCACCGTGGCGACCAAATCTTATCGTAATTTGGTAGTAGCAATACTCCTTGTTTAAACCCTAAACCTTGCGGGAGCTAATGGCTAACGTTAAATCAATTTGCATTCGGTTGAGCAAAATCGAAAGACTTGTGGATTTTCACAACAGATTTGCGCCTAGCCCGATAGAGGCATCACGTCCAAAACAATATTTCCGACATCTTGAGTACTATTTGTAACGCTTCCAATGAAAAGCGATTTTCATCTAACACAACATAGAGCTCGAATTTTTGTTGTGCGCCAAACCAGGTTAAGTTCTGTGGAATAAGGGCACAAATTGTCCATCACCCGTGGTATTTGTTTGGCGATCAATAGTGTTGTGAAACCGATCTTGAGTTTCTTTTGAATTGAAAATTCACTGTAAGACATTCTTGCCAAAATTTCACCGCGCTTTTTCTGTATCGGTGATTTTGACCCATTGGGCTAAGCTTTTGCGATCGGTTTCTGTTTTGGTTTTCAAAACGTTGATGAAAAGTCGGTAAAGGCAAAAACTTTCTGGAAAAGCATCCGATACCACCATAAATGGGCGTTGTGTGGTATAACCTTTAAGTAATTCACTAGCGTGCTTCACCAAAACGATTTTCTCACGCCCAACAAAGCTGACCAAATAAAGGTATCGCCCACCAGCGTTCCCATCGCACTTTGTGAGTGTGAGTGTAAAACGATATAACTTCATAAAATCACCTTATTCGAAAAGGTTTAATGTCGTCTAAATTACGAGCTTCGCCATCAACCGTTAATTCAGTAAATTTCACTTTACCGTAACCACGGCGAACCGGACCGTAAGACGTCAAGTTCTAAACAGTTTTAAGCCTTTTAACACTAAATCGAAAGTTCCGGTTTATCGGCTTCTAAATTAGCGTAACATCAATTTGAAATCAAATTCTGCTGCAGCTTTGTACATGTCGGTTTGGCACACCACCACCTGTAGTAACCGATGATCGGTCTGTGTATTTACCTTTTCGTTTGCAATAATAAAGCCATCTACTATATTCATTTTTCCATACTTAGAGAACAGTCCCAAAAGAAAAGACGAGATGCTTTAATTCTACGCATAGCTCTTATTATTTTCTGAATGACCTGCAAATCCAAATAAACGCAAAATATCTTTTTACCGTTTCTGTTATGTATATCTTTTATGTTTCCTAAACTTAACGGTTTCATTTTTACCTCTCCTGAGAGCCATTCTAACAAAGTTCTGATTTTCCCTTTTAAACTTGAACCGAGAATATATGGCTCTCAGTATGGGAGTTTCTTTACAACTTGACTGTCAATTCCGCTAATTTGCATTTCACTATTTCCACTACCTATATATAATCCAGTTTGTAAAACTAGTTTTGCTTTAATTTCAATAATTTATTAAGTTTCATATTCAACCCTTATTTTTCTAATTCTCTAGAATAACCTGTTACAGCTTCCATAAATAATTTTGCGTGTTGTAATGTTTTGGCATCTTTAATTTGGTCTATACAATGATTGAAAATACTTTTGAAATTTTTCATCAATATGTCCCTCTCCTTTTTGCATAGGTAACTTTTTGCTTTAACATTTTGATAAATGGTTCTAATTCTATATATTTTTCTTCTTTTTGAAATTTTAGAGTGCTGAGACACGTTCATTCCACATAATTAATTCATCATGAATTTTCTAATCTGTGTTTTTGTTAACTTTACACTATCTCTGATTTCTTTTGCTCATTTTCTACTGCAGAATCAAAAATACCTGACCGGCTTCTGCTGAAATTTAATTTTTAGAAGATCATAATTTCTCCTAAATGTGCTATAAAAGTAGTTAAATAATGGAATAGAAAAATTAATTTTATATAATTCAATTCATTTTTCCTAATGTGTTCAGAAAGTACTTTTTAAAGCATCTTCGATCTTCTTCTCTTTTTATTTTATCAAGCACGTATCGGACTGTTTTCATAATAAAACGACTGCGCCACATGGTGCTTTCAATATTTTCTGTATTTGCGGCTTGTTCACATAAACGAATTAATGAATAAAAGATAAGAAGTCGAAATTTTATAAAGGTGTCTGCAAAGCGGTGAATTTCTCTAAACCACAAAGTTGTTTCCAATCCGCCCACTTCACCGACCGATTAAAAATTGTCATCGGCATTTTTACCTTCCGCTGTAGAAACAGTTTTGCCTTTATCAATACCTTTTCGCTTTCTCCAATGCCTCTTCGCTAAATCGCCTAAACGTGGCACTGGAATATTGGATTTGCTCATGACCATTTCCCACTGAAAAATGAATTTCTGGATTTTTCTAGCACATAATGTGCAAAGGCTTGATTGCGCATGCGCCACTTTTTGTAGAATACAGGACCGATTAAGAAGAAATCATCGCTGCAAACACGGTGTACATATTTTGGCTTTGTTTCCGAGCAATAGGCCGGCAACGAAAGACTATTGATTCATTTTGGCAGATAGCGCCGCATTTTTGCGATGTTGGCAGGCTGAATGCCTTTTGGAAAATCATACCAAGATTATCCCACATCACCTTTTAAGGTCATTATGCTTTTGTCCTCATCTCTAGCTGAATATCCTCAAAAGTAAATAATCTTTCTTCATCATCAAAAGGAACATAGGCGTTGATATAACGGCGGGCATATCCATTCAAATGGTACTGTTTGTATGGTAATGAGAAATCCAAAAAGCGATGATCTTATGTACATACAAACCGAATTTTCGGTTTCTTCTTCCTCTTCGGTAGAAAATTACATTAAAACCAAAAATTGGTAATTTCAAATTTTCAGTATCACTATCGCTATGAATTTTACTTTCATTATCTGTAATGATAATTCTGTCTTTTAGATAGCCATTTACCAATATCAGTTTGATCTTCAGAGATAACAGAGTAGTTAACTTTTTACCATGATTGTAGGACAATCTTTTCTTTTTGAGATGGGAAAAACTATTCATTTCACAAACACCATTTGGATATTCAACTTCTTGCACGCTTTGCGTGGTATCCGTTAAATCTAACCCGCTTGAGTTTTTGTTCTTCTAAATTCTCAAAATAATAACTAATGTTTCTGTAGTGATTTTGTTCAAAATCACTGTATTTTGCCGATTGAACTGCGATACCGAGCCCGGGATTAATCCGTAGGGTTTTCTTTAATAAACCATTGACTAGTTCCTTGAACTTGTTTGATTGCCTCTTTTACTGCTTGGTGTTTGGGGCAACAATTAAAATTTCCCTGCGGCATTCATCATTTGAGAAGTGGTTGGCAGTTGACAGCGTTTAGTACTGGTGCAGCTAATTCGGTGAAAAAGACACTTGGAAAGAACGCCCGCGTAAGATTTTGCAGCGCCTTTGTTGGAAGCTGCCTCCGGATAAAATCTGAATACCGCGAAAAAGTCGCCCTTGAATCCAATAAAAATGGCTCTTCTTTATTGATTTCTTGATCATGCAGTGCGACCACAAACGCTGCGACTGCTTTAGTGAAATCATAGAAAATGTCATCACTATAAGGACTTGGCAAATTTGCAGTGAAGCAGTGCATTGCGGCATCAAAAATGATCTAGCCATAAACTTGGGTTATCACAATGAAATTTAGGAATCTTTACGATCGCTTGAACAAACTTATCCCAATGTGTTGAAAGTGCGTTGTTTTCTTCTTTTTCGGAAAAATAGTATTCGGCGAAAGTGGTTGAAAATCATAAAGAAAATTGTGTATTTTCTTGATTGATATTTTCAAACAAACTAAACAGTTTATTGCTCTTTTCATTCGGGTTGTTTGCTAAAACAAGGTGTTAGCTTGTGATAGAAAGGAGATATATCAACCTGTTTGAATTGGGACGGAAAAAGAGGAAGAGCAAATGAGGGTTCTTGTTTTTCGGCGAATAGCTTTTAAATAATGGTGCACTACTGAAAAAGCGAGAGAAATTGTATGATCTGACATAATTACTCCATGTATCGAAAATATTAAGTGAAGTATAAGCGAACCTTTAAAAATTATCACTAAATACAAATTTGTAAATATAATTATTATTATTAATTTATTTTAGCCGTTTTGATTTTTCTTTATTGAACTTTAATACATCTTTTGGCTCTATCAAAAGTGTTTATTATAGAAAAGAGATGTGTCGCCGTCTTTTATTTAGTAAAAGGAAAAAACATGAAATCATTAAAAATCTTTGTTGGCGTTAGCGATTGCTATTGCTGTTTCCTCCACTGCATTGGCGGAAAAAGTGTTTTATCTGAAGTGAAAGAAAGGCACCAAAAATCTGCATGGCAAACTGTGAAAGAAGACAGTAAAGTGGCTACAAAATAAAGAATGGTGCAGTGAAAGTAAAAAGAGACGACGAAAAATTCGGCGAAGCTGAGGATGCAACCAGAAGAGAAATTTAGCGAAGCTAAAAGATGCAACAAAAGAAAAGAAAGTTGACTGAGGCGAAAGAGGTTACTCAAGAAAAAGTTGCAGAAGGTGAAAGCGATAAAAGACAAATTACGCAATGACAAACCAGCACAGGTGGAAGATAACCACCGCGAAAGAGTAGTGGAAAATAAAGCCCAAATGACGCGAGGTAAAAAGTGGATATTACTGCAGCAGATGTGGCGGCATTTAGAAAGTTTATCCGGTATTGGTGAAGCGAAAGCCAAAGCGATTATTGAATATCGAGAAAATGGCAAGTTTAAAAATCTCAGTGATTTATCAAGTTCCGGAAATGATAGCGATGCGACATTAGAAAAATGAAAAATCCTAGCGTTTTAATTAATTTCCCAAGATAAAGAAGGGCTGTATTGAACAGCCCTTGTTTTTAGAAAATAAGATTATTTTATAATTGCACCAAGATACGCAGCGAATTGGTTCTGCTGCACCCATAATAATTGGTCGTTGACAGTGAATACCGCCAAATATTCCGGCCTAAGTTGACTGCGTAAACGTCCTACCGGAACAGCTAATGTGCCGGTGACTTTAGTCGGCGTGAGTTCACGCAAGGTGCTTTCTTTGTCGTTTGGAATGACTTTCACCCACTCGGTGTGTGATGCCCAAAATTTGCTCGATTTCTGCCAGTGGAATATCGCGTTTTAATTTGATGGTGAACGCTGGCTGTGCAGCGTAATGCACCGATACGTACACATAAACCGTCAACCGGAATCGGGTCGTCGCTAAGCCTAAAATCTTATTGGTTTCCGCATAGCCTTTCCATTCTTCTTTGGTTTGACCTTTCTAATAATTTGTCGATCAAGGGGATCAAGCTGCCTGCAAGAGGCGCAAAATTATCAATAGGGAAATTGTTGTCGCTCGCATTTTCGCGGTAACAGCGCGTTCAATATCTAAAATAGAGGAATTCGGATCGCTAATAAGCCTTTCACTTCACCGTTTAATTCGCCCATTTGCGCGAGTAATTCGCATGTTTTTCGCACCGGCACACTGGCGGCTTGGCATCGCAACGGAGATCCATTCCACTAAATCTTTCTCGAATAAACCGCCTAATGCCATTAACATTAAACTGACGGTACAGTTACCGCCCACACATAGTTTTACCGTTTTCAAGCCTTCGCTGATGACATGTTGGTTTTACTGGATCAACACGATAATCGCATCTTTTCCATACGTAGTGCAGATGCTGCATCGACCCAGTAGCCGTTTCCAACGGTGGCTTTTAATTTCGGATAAACTTCGTTGGTGTAATCGCCGCCTTGGCGGGTCACGATATGTCCAGTTTTCAGCTCTTCAATATCAGATACATAAGGTACCGGCATCTTTTTCCACCAGAAATCGGTGCAGGCTGTCCAGCTTGAGAGGTCGTAAAGAAAACCGGATTGATATTTACAAATCATTTCTTGTTGCATCGATCCATTAAAACGAGACCAACCATTTCCGCGCCAACCGATAAAACCAACGTTTTTCATAAGTTTGTCCTTCTAAATAAGATTGAAAATATGTTGTGTAAGCGCGTCAATTAATAGCAGAGAACATAAATAAAAGCAAGTATCCGATATACTTTTTAGATAATCCCAAAACTGACACTTTTTCTTTTTATTTATCTTAATGTTAAGGTCAGAAAAATGGGGAGTTGATATGAGCAAAGCGATGGAATTTATGCTTATGTTAAAATATCATTTTTATTGTTTTAATGGGTGGCTTTAATTTTATGGAAAAATCATTATTGATGAAAATCAGTTTTTAGAACGATTTCTCATTTCGCATGAAATAATTGAAAAACATCATACGTTAGATAATTTGGTCATTGTCGGTATTAAACGACGGGGCGCGGAAATTGCGGCGTTAATTAAACATAAAATTAAAGAATTAACGCAAGTTGAACTTCCTTCTTTTGATTTGGATATCACCTTTTATCGCGATGATCTTGAGCCGACTCAAGAAGAACAGGTGCCGATTTGATAGTGGTGCGTCTGATTTTTATTAACATCCAACATAAAAAGAAGTGAGTTTTAGTGGACGATGTGCTGTTTACCGGTCCGCACGATTCGTGCTGCGTTGGATGCGTTAGTGGATTTCGGACGTGCAGCAAAAGTGGAATTGGTGATTTTTGTGGATAGGGCATCGTGAATTACCGATCGCGGCGATTAGCGAAAGAAACGTTTAGCCGTCATAGTGAAAATATCCAAGTACCAACCCATGTTACGGAATAGTTTAACGAAAATGAAATTTGAAAGCTTTATTGGTGGTCGCACTTGCTCTTTTGATGGTTGAATGCGCAGCTGAGCAAAGTGGTTTGACAGTAAACGGCGTTCCTGTGTTGGAAAGCCGTAAAAGTGCTTTAACGAAGAAGAAGTAATCGCCAAGCGGCTTTAGATAAAGTGATTGACGATATTTTTGGTTGCGCAGGCAGTAAAAGAATCCGGTGTCTCCGTTAATATGCGCAAGTGGATCAAATTATTGAAGGCATCGCAGCGCAAAACGGTTTAACTTTCGGTCGGATTGCTTGATGCTCTTGATTATCAAAGGCATTAGTTATGCGGCATATCGTCAACAAATTGCACAACAACTGATGATGTCAAGTACGTAATCGCGCAATTACAAAGTGTTGACGTCTCTCGTGAACAGGTTGAAGCATTAGCAAGAAAAATGTTGGCGGAGGCTAAGGCAAAAGGTAAAGATGGCGAAACTGACGGATACCCAATACGAAGTGCGTCATATTTTGTTAAAACTCAATCGTTATTAAACGATGCACCGGCCCAAAAGCAATAGCTTGAACAAAATCCGTGCGGATATTCTTGCCGGCAAAAGCAACGTTTGCCGATGCCGATAAAAATATTCGAAGATTATTTATCCGGTGTTAACGGCGGTAGCTTAGGCTATGCTTTTCCTGAAATGTACGTGGGTCCGTTTAATAAAGCGGTACGTACAACAAAACAAGGCAGATTGGTGCGCGCCGTTTAAAAACTGGTGCGGTGGCATATTTTGGAAGTGACCAATACCCGTCAGCTGACCGCACAGAAGATGCTTTATCGTCAAAAGCCTACGAGCAAATCGTCAATCAGCAATTGCAAGATTCGACGTGACCGGGTACAAGCATTGCGTAAACGGTAACATTAAATACATAAATCACGAAATCCCGACCCAATGGTCGATTTTGCTTTCCTAATACACCCCACTTTTCGTTATTTTTATAAGATCTTATTCAATGAATTCAAAAAGCATTTAGGGCCATACGGCGCGTAAACGGTTCGGGCAAAATTTCTTGCGATAACAATGTGATTCAAAAATATCGTGGCGGCGATCTATCGCAAGCCAATCAATTTTGGTGATCGGACCTGGCTTGGGGCACTGACAGAACTCTGTTGCGGAGCAGGTGGAGCATTTGACTGTATTAGAAGCGACCGTGATTTGGCAGGGCAACACGTCATCACCCGTTTTACATCAAAAACTCAATGTCATCGAAACCGATGCCATGCAGTTTGATTTTTCCTCCCTTTATGAACAGAGCATTTGGCAGAGAAAAGACAAAATTGCGCGTCTTTGGTAACTTGCGTCATAACATTTCGCCGTTAATGTTTCCATTTGTTTAAATATCATCATTATTCAAGACATGCATTTCACGTTGCAAAAAGAGTGGTGAAACGCCCTATGTGCTTCCCCGAAACAGCAAAGGCTACGGAAGATTGACTCATCATGGCAATATTTCTGCCAAGTGATGCCGGTGTTGGAAGTGCCACCGAGTGCCCCTTCAAGCCTGCGCCGAGAGTCGATTCTGCGGTAGTTCGTTTAATCCGCATACCACTGCCGCATCCGGTGAAAGATTTATATTGGCTTAATCGCGTTTTGTTCGCAAGCATTTAATCAACGCCGCAAAACCCGCGTAATGCCTTGTCGGCTTGTATTTTACCGAAAATCTGACCGCACTTAATATCGATTTAAATGCACGTGCAGAAAATCTCAGCATTGCTGATTATGCCGTTTGCTGACTGGTTGTGGACAACCCACGCAGAGGTGAGCAAAGAGGATGTGGTGGATTCAGACGAGAGCGGTCAAAAATGGCGACATATTTGGTGGGCGACCTGAAGTTGTTATGACGAATTGCGGATGTTATTGGATCGAGTGAAATTCGACCCAACACAAAGATACACTTTATTTAACCGGTGATTTGTGGCACAGGGGCGATCATCGCTGGAATGTCTGCATTCATTCAAATCGCCTAGAACTGCCGCTTACACCGTCTTAGGTATCATGATTTACATTTAATTTCCACCGCATTCTGGCATTAAAAATCAAACCTCGTGATCGTGTTGCACCGATTTTTGCCGCGCCGGATGAATTAATTCACTGGCTGCGCCAACAACCTTGTTGATTCACCACGAACAGTTGAATTTCGTCATGACGCACGCCGGTGTTCTGCCCGATTGGAATTTGGCAACCGCCAAAGCCTGCGCCAATGAAGTGGAAATGTGCTGCGCTATGGTGATTATCGCTATCTCATTGAAAAATATGTATTCGGAACAGCTGATCGTTGGTCGCCAAATCTTGAAAAGGACTGGATCGTCTGCGTTACATTATTAATGCTTTTACTCGCATGCGTTTTTGCTATCGGGATCATCGTCTCGATTTTTGCGTGTAAACAGCCCATCAAGGATGCACCAAAGAACCTTGCACTCGTTTGCTTTAGACAATCCGCTGTATCAAACCGAAAAATATTGTTTTTGGTCATTGGGCGAGCTTAGTGGATGAGAATCACGCCACCGAATATTTATGCCCTCGATACCGGTTGCGTTTGGAACAATCGTCTCACTCTGTTGCGCTGGGGAAGATAAGCGCTATCACCCAAAGTGCGGTCAAAAAGTACAGTGATTTTAGGAAGAATCATGAATTTCATTAATGCCGATGCGTGCGATCCTTCAACATTCCTTCTTTCAATTCGCCCAAATGAAGAAATTTTGTCCGCAGGACATTCCTCGTATTAAGGCGGATTACAAGGCCCGATTGGGATCGGTGAAAGCCACCATTTTGCAGGTGGCTGCCGAACTCGGCACGCCCTTTGCCAAGCCGCATATTGAAAGTTGGACGAACGGTTGGCAAGTACGAGGCCATTTCTTTGCCTATTTTAAATATGATATAATCCTCAATTCCGCCGCGATTTTGTCGGTGTTGCTGAATCGTCGTCGTTTATCGGTGAGTTTAGATTGGCATTGTTATCGCGCTGATCGCTCACGAAATTAACGTGCAGCAATATAATCAATGGCTCGAACATGTTGATTTTGCTCGCTTTGCCGAATTCGATATTTGGCGTGGTGATGAAAGCGAATACGATGATTTCCGTAAAGTCAGCCAGTTGGCCAAAAGACTTAACTTTGCGTTCTGAGGCGGATTTTGGTGCATTGGGCGAAACAGTAAAGCGGAATTGGATAAATTAGATGTGACGCAATTTATTGTGGAAAGCATTCGTGATTTATTGCCATTATATGAGGCTTCTACCGCAAGTTAAAGCCGTAAAATATATCCGAAATTCCCACCGCACTTCCTGTTATTTTTCCCCATTTTACGCTATTCTATGGCGTATTTTCTGAATTAAAACCCGCTAAAGTGCGGTCTATTTTAAGGTGATATGCAAGAACAATATCGTCCTGATTTGCTTGAGCCGGAAGTGCAAAAATTCTGGCAGGACAATAAAACTTTCAAAGCGGTACAAGATAACAACAAAGAAAAATATTACTGCCTTTCCATGTTGCCGTATCCATCCGGTCGTTTGCACATGGGACATGTGCGTAATTACACTATCGGCGATGTGGTCTCCGCCATCAACGATGAGTTGGCAAAAACGTGTTTGCAGCCTATGGGGTGGGATGCGTTTGGTTTGCGCGGCGGAAGGTGCTGCGTAAAAATAATATCTGCCCGGCAAAATGGACTTACGAAAATATTGAATACATGAAAAACCAGTTACAATTGTTGGGCTTCAGTTATGCTGGGATCGCGGGTGACCACCTGCCGTCCAGAATATTACAAATGGGAGCAATGGTTTCTTACCGAGTTATACAAAAAGGCTTGGTGTATAAGAAAACTCACGGTGAACTGGTGCCGAACGATAAAAACCGTCTTGGCAAACGAGCAGGTGCATGAAGGTTGTTGCTGGCGCTGCGATACGCCGGTGGAACGAAAAAGAAATTCCGCAATGGTTTATTAAAATTACCGACTATGCCGAGCAATTATTGAACTGCTTGGATGACTTGCCACAATGGCCGGATCGAGTCAAAACCATGCAACGTAACTGGGTTGGTCGTTCTGAAGGCGTGGAAATCACCTTTGATATTAAAGATACCAACGAAATTAGTCGTTTATACCACCCGTCCGGACACGTTCTACGGCGTGAGTTATGTGGCGGTAGCGGCAGCTCATCCATTGGCGACGCTTGCGGCGCAAAATATCCTGAATTAGCAGAGTTTTGTTCGAAGCGAAAAACACTAAAGTTGCGGAAGCGGTTGTTGCCACCATGGAGAAAAAAGAGGTATGGCTACCGGTTTGCAGCGCAGTGCATCCGTTAACCGGTGAACAAGTGCCTGTGTGGTGGCGAACTTTGTATTAATGCACTACGGTACTGGCGCGGTGATGGCTGTACCGGCGCACGATCAGCGAGACTATGAATTCGCACAAAAATACGGTTTGGCGGTGAAACAAGTGATCGAACCGATGAACGGTGAAGAAATTGATTTAACTAAACAAGCCTTTACCGAACACGGCAAACTGATCTCATTCGCTGAGTTTGTAATGGCTTTGCCATTTGATGCGGCATTTAATGGCATCGCCGACAAATTAGAAAAATTAGGCGTGGGCAAACGCTAGTGAATTACCGTTTACGCGACTGGGGCGTCTCCCGTCAACGTTATTAGGGCGCGCCGATTCCAATGTTAACCTTGGAAAACGGTGATGTAGTGCCGGTGCCAATGGAAGATTTACCCATCATTCTGCCGGAAGATGTAGTGATGAACGGTGTGAACAGCCCGATTAAAGCGGATCCTGAATGGGCGAAAAACGACCTATCAAAGGCAAACCCGCATTAAAAAGAAACGGATACCTTCGATACTTTCATGGAATCTTCTTGGTACTACGCCCGCTATACTTGCCCGCAATATCAACAAGGCATGTTAAACAGTGAAGAAGCGAACTACTGGTTGCCGGTGGATCAATATATCGGCGGTAGTGAGCATGCGACTATGCATTTATTGTATTTCCGTTTCTTCCATAAATTGTGCGTGATGCTGGCTTGGTGAGCAGTGATGAACCGGCAAATGATTACTGTGCCAAGGCATGGTGTTAGCGGATGCGTTCTATTACACCAGCCCAACTAACGAACGTATTTGGGTTCACCAACCAAAGTGACTTTAGAGCGTGACGACAAGGTCGTATCGTGAAAGCGGTGGATGATGAAGGCCATGAGTTGGTACACGCCGGTATGACGAAAAATGTCGAAATCAAAAACAACGGTATTGACCCACAAGAAATGGTGGAAAAATACGGCGCGGATACCGTGCGCTTGTTCATGATGTTTGCCTCGCCTGCAGAAATGACCTTGGAATGGCAAGAATCCGGTGTGGAAGGCGCGAAACGTTTCTTAGCGCGTGTATGGAATTTGGTGTTTGAATACAGCAAACATCCGACAAAAAGCAGCCGTTAATCCGACCGCACTTTCTGGCGCTCAAAAAGCGTTACGTCGTGATGTCCACAAAACCATTGCGAAAGTAAGCGATGACATTGGTCGTCGTCAAACGTTCAATACAGCGATTGCGGCAATCATGGAATTAATGAATAAACTCACCCGCGCGCCGTTGGATGATGAGCAAGACCGTGCAGTGATGGCGAAGCTTTGAGCGCTGTCGTGCGTATGCTTTATCCAATTACACCGCACATTTGTTTCCGTTTATGGCAAGAACTGGGCAATCAAGACATTATCGACTTTGCTCCTTGCGGGTGGAAGCGGATCCTGATGCGATGATTGAAGATGAAAAATTGATTGTTATTCAAGCGGAACGGAAAAGTGCGTGGTAAAGTCACTGTGGCTGCGGATGCAGACGAAGAAAGTGTGAAAGCGATCGCCTTTGCCGATGAAAACGTCAAACGCTTTACCGACGGAACGCAAATCGTTAAGGTGATTTATAGTTGCCGGCAAGTTGCTTAATGTTGTGGTGAAACCGCAGTAATCTAATCAGAAAACGTGACCGCACTTGAAGCAAAGTGCGGTCGATTTTCAGGTGATTTTTATGTTTAAACAGCTCAAATCCTTACTGCTTACCGCCAGTGTTTTGGCTTTATCCGCTTGCGGATTTCTATTTCCAAAACGTGAATTGATTCCGCAAGAATTGCAAACCTTACACTTGGAAAAAGTAGCGATCCTTATAGTGATATGGCGGTGTCGATGCGTCGTCAATTACAGTTGAATAACGTTAATTTGGTGGAAGCTAAGGCGGTGTGCCGGTTTTACGTTTGAATAAGACAACGACATCTGAGCATGGTTTCTATTTTTAAGCAAGGTCGTGAAGCAGAAAAACTCTTAGTTTTAGATGTGGAAGCTAGTGTGAAATTGCCAAATAGAGAGACTTTTCTCAATTTCGACTAAAGTGAATCGTACGTTCTTTGATTATTCTCGAGCAGCCTTGGCGAAATCTTCGGGAAAAAGAGGTGATTTGGCAAGACATGCGTGAGCAAGCGCTCGTCAGTTAATGAATAAAAATGGTTGCCTTGCAGCATCAAATCCAACCGAAATAATGAACCGTTTATTTCCTGAGCAACTTATCCCTTCGTTAGAGCGCAAATTAGCTGCGCTCTATTTTTTAGTGGGGAAGATCCGTTGTTCGGTGAAGAAAGCCCGGATGCTATTCAACAAGCGTGCAATGAAAGCGCTATTTGATGAAAATCGAGTTGGAAATTAATGCCTCCACCGATTGGAATGACTTGTTCGAGCAGGTGCAATCTATGGGCTTATTTTTCAATAAGCAGATTATCGTATTAGATTTACCTGAAAATTTGACCGCACTTTTACAAAACAAACTATCAGAGTTTATCTCTTTACTGACGCCTGATGTGTTGCGGTGTTTCGCTTTTGCTAGTTGACCAAAACTCATGGAAAAACAAGCATGGTTCGTAGCGGCTAACCAATATGAACCGCAAGCTATCGTCATTAATTGCCAAACACCAAATGCGGAACAACTGCCTCGCTGGGTGGTTAATCGGGCAAAATCAGTTGGCAAAGTATTGAGCAGGAAGTGGTACAGTTGCTTTGTTATAGTTATGAAAATAATCTCTTAGCACTCAAAACAAACGCTGCAATTACTGGATTTATTGTATCCTGATCATAAATTGACGTTTGCTCGTGTTAATAGCGTGGTGGAGCAGTCCTCGGTATTTACGCCGTTTCACGGGTGGATGCCATGTCTGGCAGGAAAGCAAGTCGCTTTGCCGCAGTTTTTAAATGGTTTAAAAGAGAAGATGTTCAGCCGGTTGTTTTATTACGCACGTTGCAGCGGGATTTAATGACATTATTGGAACTTAGCAAAACTGGGCAACGGCCATCGCTTGATTCGTTATTACCTACTTCTCAGCTGCGTGAACGCTTTGATCGTTTAAAAGTATGGCAGAACCGCCGGGCGTTGTTTACGCAAGCCGTCCAACGTTTAACTTACCGTAAACTTTATCTTTTCTGTCAACAGCTTGCGGAAGTTGAGCGTAGCGCAAAACAAGAATTTAATGATGATATTTGGCAGCAACTGGAAGTGTTGTCCATTGAGTTTTGTGCTACCTCATAATGCCTAATGGTTATTATTGTTTCTCTTTTATCGCTAAAATTTGTATAATAGGCTGTCGCCTGACTTGAGGCGATATTTTCAAACCATTATGGAGAAAAATAGAAAAACTAATGAGTTGCAGTATTATTATCCGGTTTTGCAATGTCCACGTGCTGCTTTAGTCTAAAAGCTGCGAAGCATATTTTGCTGAAATCGTTCTTTGTGAGTGCAGCACCTGCAGCACAACAAGCGATGTTGAAACAACAATATGACGCAAGCAAACAACAATTATCTGCTTTGCCAGAAGCTGCACAAGAGCAAGCTTGCTCGCAAGCAACTGAACAATTAAAACAAGTTAAAAGCGGCAATGGGCAAATAATCCAGCTTTTTGTTTTTCAAAAGACCCGACATATGTTGGGTCTTTTTATGGGTGAGAGTTAAGATTCGGCTAATAAACGTTGAATGAGTTTGGCATTTGCCGGAGGAATTGGCCGGCATCAGTCCGTTTTGTGCCAACCAGAAACCTTTCTTGTCCCTCACGCCCAAAAAGGCTCGCCAACCCATTCTTCTACCAGATAAAAAGAAAGAAATTACTTTGGTTGGGTATTCAAATTCAAAACGCTCAAACAGCTGTGCATTGAGTACCACAATACCGATTTCTTCTTCTAGTTCCCGTTTTAATGCCTGTTCCGGTGTTTCCCCTTTATCAACTTTACCGCCAGGAAACTCTAGGGACTGAGCAAAGTCTTGTCCTTCTAAGCGTTGGGTTGAAATAAATTTGACCGAATTCGTTTCGAATAATCCCGCTAGCCAACCTGTACAAGCGGCTTCCCTCATTTTTATCCTTCACTGAATATTCATGAAAAAGTGCGGTTAAAGAATTTAATTGTTTTTCTTACCGCACTTTTATTTATTTCCAATTAATGTCTGGTACGACTGCCGTGGCAATGTTTGTATTTTTACCGGAACCACATGGACAAGGTCTCATTACGCCCGATTTTATGGTGTTCTTCTACCGCATTTGAGCGCCTTGTTCATCCTGATGATTCTTCATTGTGATACTGCATCTGCTGCCGCCTCACGTTGCGCCATTCTTGACGTAAACGTTCTGCTTCTTCCATTTCCTCTTGTGTGCGAACTTGAACGCGACTTAAGGTGGTGACCACGCTTAATTTCAAGGCATCCAACATTTCGGTAAACATTTGGAAAGACTCTTTTTGTACTCTTGTTTCGGATCTTTTGTGCATAACCTCGTAAATGAATACCACGGCGTAGGTGATCCATCGCAGATAAATGTTCTTTCCAAAAGTTCATCTAGGGTTTGCAACATTACGCCTTTTCAAAATTGCGCATGGTCTGTGCACCGGCCAATTCTTCTTTGCGTTTATATTCATCAGTAGCCGCTTGAATAATACGCTCACGCAAGGTTTCTTCATGCAGATGATTGCTTCATCCAGCCATTTGGTGATAGGTAAATCCAGCGCGAAATCTTGTTTTAAACGTTGTTCCAATGCCGGCACATCCCATTGTTCTTCAAGTGATTGTGGCGGAATGTATTGATCGATAACGCTGTTGAATACGTCCTGACGAATCACATCGATAGTATCGGAAATATCGTCATTTTCTAACAATTCATTGCGTTGTTCATAAATCGCATGACGCTTGGTCATTTGCCACATCATCAAATTCAAGTAAGTTTTTACGTCCATCGAAGTTGTGTGCTTCCACTTTTAGCTTGTGCGGAGGCAATGACTTTTGCCAACAGCTTGATTCCATGGCTCGCCGAGTTGGCTGAAGGCTGCGCATCATGTTAAGTTTGCCTTCGATTGAGGTAAATGACGCATTAACGCATCGTCCAAGGATAAATAGAAAACGGGAAGAACCCGGTCCTTGACGACCGGACGACCGCGCAACTGTTGTCGATGCGACGGGATTCGTGGCGTTCAGTACCGATAATGTGAGGCCACCGGCTTGTTTTACAATGTTATGGCGTTCTTGCCATGCGGCTTTGATTGCCTCACTTTGTTCCGGCGTTGGGATTTTCTGGTTTATCCACTCGCTTTCCAGTTACCTCCCAACACGATATCGGTACCCACGACCCGCCATGTTGGTGGCGATAGTGACGGCTCCGGATACCCTGCATTGGCGACGATTTCCGCTTCTTGTGCGTGGAACTGGCGTTCAACACATTATGTTTAATGCCAGCTTTATTCAACGCATTAGAGAGTAGTTCGGATTTTTCTAATAGAGATTGTCCCACTAACACCGGTTGGTTACGGGCCACACAATCTTTGATGTCCTCACGGCGTTGAATTTGTATTCTTCTGTTTTCAAACATCACATCAGTGCGATCGTCACGGATCATCGGACGATTGGTCGGAATGACCACGGTTTCTAAAGCCATAAATTTTTGAATTCAAAGGCTTCCGTATCCGCCGTACCGGTCATTCCCGCTAATTTCTCGTATAAACGGAAGTAGTTTTGCAAGTGATAGAGGCGACAGTTTGGTTTCGCTTTGAATGCGAACCCCTTCTTTGGCTTCGATGGCTTGGTGTAAGCCGTCCGACCAACGACGACCTGCCATCGTACGACCGGTGTGTTCATCTACGATAACAATCTCGCCATCTTTTACAATGTAATCCACATCACGTTCAAATAAGGTATGAGCGCGCAATGCCGCCATCACATGGTGTAACAAAGAAATTTTAGACGGTGAATAAAGGATTCGGTGTCTTTCATGAACCCATGTTCAATTAACCATTGTTCGCATTTTTTCGCCCACGTTCGGTCAAATAAGCTTGTTTGGTTTTTAAATCCAACGTGTAATCGCCGGTACCTTGATATTCTTCGGTATCTTCCTTGTCTTGTTTAATTAAGACAGGAATCAACTTGTCGATAGCAATATACAGTTCGGAGCTGTCTTCTGCCTGACCGGAAATGATTAACGGCGTACGCGCTTCGTCAATTAAGATGGAGTCCACCTCATCCACAAAACATAGTAGAGATCTTTTTGAAAACGCTCTTTGTGGGGCGTGTGCCGTTGTCAGCGCAAATAGTCAAGCCTCAGCTCACTGTTGGTGGCATAAGTAATGTCCGCTGCGTATGCTGCGCTTTTTTCTTCCGGTGACATGCCCGGCACGTTTACGCCGACAGTCAGGCCTAAAAATTCGAATAATGGACGGTTGGTTTCCGCATCTCGGCGGGCAAGATAGTCATTCACGGTAACCACATGCACGGCTCTGCCCGTAACGCGTTCAAATAGCATGGCAACGTCGCGGTTAAGTGTTTTCCCTTCACCGGTACGCATTTCCGCGATACAGCGGCTGTTAAGCACCATACCGCCGATAAGTTGCACATCGAAATGACGCATGCCGATAGCACACGTTTACTGGCTTCACGCACGGTCGCGAATGCCTCGCATTAAACTTTCAAGGTTGCGCCTTGTGCTAAACGGTCACGGAATTCCGCTGTTTTGGCTTTGAGTTGTTCATCGCTTAGCGCTTCGTATTCCGGTTCAAGTTTATTAATTTTTAACGACGATTTTATTGAGGCGACGTAAAACACGATCATTACGGCTGCCAAAAATTTTAGTTGCAATAGTTCTAAGCATAATTCTTTTCTAAAAACAGATAAATGAAATCGTTTAATGACATTAAACGACGGAATAAATAAGACAATCGAGGTTAAATGAATACCGGCCCTGCACGAATTGGTGCATGAGGAATAAACGGTGAACGCGAAAAGTGCGGTTCGTTTTGGGAGAGAATTTCAACTGCCGGTAAGGCATGTTGCGGTTGAAATTGTTGCTGGCGGGTTTGTTGTAATAAAGACACCGCTGTTAAAATTTGAGGCGCATTTTGCTGTTGCGTATTTTTGATAGTTTTTCATTACCAACAGCGGCGGATAATTCAGTTCCTGCGTAGCGGGCAAAACAAAATCGCCAGCATGCCGAGGAGCAGTCGCGACCAAAAGGTGTGTTGCTGTTGGAAATAATCATAAGGATTTCACTATCAAAAATTGTCGGTATTGTGGCGAGATTTTCGCTACAATGTCATAACATTAGCGGGAGAAGCGGAAAAACAAGGCAATGCGTTATCAAAAACCGATCAATATTCACACCTTGTGCAAGATTCGCCATTGGCGAAAATGATGCAAAAGGCGTTCGACTGAATGAGACAATCAGCAAATGAAAGCGTTCTTTTCCCGTGGAATTTGCCGGGTTGTATCATATTGCCAATCATTGAACAACAGAGTTTGCGTATTGAGGTGGCCAATGCCATGGTTCCTAAAGTTTTTGTTTCGCCAACAGGCATTATTGGGCGTTATTCAGCAGCACGTGCCGGAAATTACCGAGTTAATACATTAACCCAGAATTTCTTCCTGAGTCATAAAAAGTGCGGTGTCTTTTTCAGGCGTTTTTACGGAGATGAGATGAAAATGGGGAAGTTAGCCAAAAGCGGTTGGTTGTGAGTGTGGATGCCATTCGATTTTATGAACAAAAGGCATCATGCCACGCCCGTTGTTCTGCGGGTGGTTTCCGTTTATACACGGACGAACATGTGCAGCGCTTGTCATTTATTTTGTTACTGCCGTTCTTTTGACATGTCACTGGAAGAAATCAAATTGCTCTTGAGTTTGGGCACTGCATCGGAACAACAAAAACAGAAATTAATCAATTACTCGATCGACATGATTCAAGACATCGCTAAGCATATTCACCGATTACAGCATTTACGCATGAATTTGTTGCAATTAAAACAGCAATGTGGCGAGTCGGAACAGCAGAATTTACTGCAGATCTTTACAGCGTAGCCATGCGAAGTTCAGACCGATAAAATAATTTGAACGTCCATAAGAAAGCACCGCACTTTTTCACTAAGTGCGGTGCTGTTTATTTGTTTTTCAGCCGATAACTTGCGGTAGGAGGCCTGCTTGAATTAGGAATGGGATGACAATAATTAAAATTCCAATAAGCAAAGCAACGACCAACGTGATGTTTCCACAGCAACACGATAAGGTAAATTTTTATAGTGTTTTCTGTGCGCCATGCTAATCCGATAGGTAAAATGAGACAGTAGAAAGCACACAATAAACCGGCATAACCTAGAGCTGCCAAGAACCCATTTGGATAGAACAGGGCGAACAGCAACGGCGGAATAAAGGTGGTGATGGTTAAGCTGATTCTGTTTGCCGGCATTTTGGCACGTTTGAATAAATCGTTGAGTCCTTCAAATAAACCTAATGCCACGCCCAAGAAAGAGGTGATTAAGGCAAGAGAGTAAAAAGACGCTAATACATTACTCAAACTGCCGGTAAGGGCTTTAGTGGCGTTGATTAAGCCGGTGAGCGTTGGGTTGTCTTTTAACACGGCAACAAATTCACGTTGGCTTAAAATGCCGTGAGTCGCGAGCTGCCATAATAAGTAGGCAACTAATGGAATGGATGTGCCGATAATAATGGCGTTTTTAAAACGTTTTACATCGCCATCTAGTAGCTATTGATGCTGCCATGACCACGTGAAAACCGAAGAGGTAAAGAAAATCGGGCGGCGGATAAAATCAATGCATAATCCAATGGTTTTTCCATGAGGTTTTCAAGACTGATGCGTGGCAACATCATGGCTAATACAAGAATGAAGATGATGATTTTTACGGAAAAAGAGTAAACGGTAATGCCATCAACGCCGCTAGTACCAATAACCACGAAGGCACCAAGAAGCACAGTGAAAGCAAGAATCGAGATTTTTAGCGTGTTGTCATTTGAACCGAATAAATCTGCGGTAACACGTTAGCTAATGAACCACCGCCGGTCATATAGGCAGCCGATAAGGCGTAAAGGAGAACAAACAAAGAGACCGTAGAAATGACGCGCCCTGGCATGCCGAAGTATTTTTCTGCTAAGGTGGCGACACCGTCATCTTTTACGTTGTGCGGTTTGATACACTTCTAAAACAACAATCCGCATGGCGAAGTAAACCAAAGCGAACAACAAAGGCGGCAGTAAAGCCGAAGCCAATGCCAGCAGAGGTTAATGGCATGGCTAACATGCCGGCGCCAATAGAGGTTCCTGCGATAATTAAGGCACTGCCTAGGTTTTATTTTTAACAACATCAAAAATCCTAAAAAGTAAACGAGTAGGTAACATAAAATAACCCCTATACGACCTATAAATAAATAGCTTTTATGCAAAGTGCGGTCAGATTTTGGGGGATTTTTGCCAAAATTATAAATTTCGGTCATCAACGCCGATATGAAGGTAGTTTCCTTGCATATCACATAATGCGAAATCCTACGTTGATAATTTGATAACCTTGTTGTGCCGGTGTTGTATATTGAAAATTTTCTCGTGGTGATGGCCGTGATAAATTTGTGTGACGCCCATTTTTCAGCCAGTTGATTGATGATGGCAAAACCTGATGGATGCGGTTTTGGTGCTTCGCTGACAAATCAATATGTCGGCTTGTTGTTGCTCTAACACTTCAATATCTGAAGGGAAAATCGAGGTGCGGTGACGTAACGGCACACCCGCCGCGCCAGATTTTTCTTGTGGACAATATTGGCAATACTAGATTGGGTCAAAGAAAAGCGGTTTGTTTGGTGGCATCCAGATTTGCCCACGAAACACGCCAAGTCCTGCGATGCGTTTCCCTTGAATTTCTTGTACCCGACCATGTAGGCTGCGCGTATGCCATTCTGTTCCCCAAAAGGGATTCAAAGGCAGCAACGGTTTTTACTGTCATGGTTGCCGTGAATAAACCAAAGATCCGCATATTGCGCCAGTTTCTCCAACGGTTCCGGGGTGGTGAGTTGTAAATCGCCAAGAATGACCAATGCCACATCCTTATGTTCTTTGATGAACGGACAGGTGGTCAAAACCGCCATGGGGATCGCCTGCAAATAAAATCATAGTCTCTCTAATTTAAAAATGGAATGCCCATGCTCGCTATTGAGTTCAGGAGTTCTTCTTCGTTAAGTATCTTTCAACGATGGCTTTCACTTGATTGTAACGGTCTCAAATAACTCGGTGATTCAATTTCAATGTAAGGCACTTTGTATTTATCTAACAATTTTGAGTAAATGTTGAAAACGTTGTCGTTGTTTTTGGCCGCCTAAACTGCGTAAACCATCGTCCACCCATTGGGTATTATTGTTAAGCAAAATGAGTCACGTCAAGGGTATTCTTTAATCATGGAATCCAAAAATGGATGCGCTACCTTCATACTGAATACAAAATGCCTGTGTTGTAATCAAAGTCTGTATCAATAATCGCCACTTTATGCGCATGACGCACAGCATAGTCAATGTAGCGTTGATGCCCTAAGGCCATTTGTGGATAGTCGGAATATTGCATCGCTTGTTCGTCACCGCCCAGTTGTTCAAAGACAGAATTCGCGACCATATTCCCACGCAGACGTGGTGTTAAAATACGGTGGCCAGTTTGCTCACCAATGCGCTTTTTTCCCGCTGCTTTCGCCGCCCAAAATTGCAATGGTTTTAGAGAAGAATGGGCGTACTCTTTCGGAATGAATTTCCAATAATGGAAGGGTTTATTACGAATTTTTGTAGCGGAAATATTAAAGAATTCTCGTTGAGGATCCACTAAAAGAAAACCTCGAGGTTTAAAATACTTTTCATAAGGTGCTTTGTCTTGAATTTCACTACTGAATACAACACCGGTTCAAATCTTTCTCTTTAAATAAGTCTTTGACGTCGTTCAGCCCAAGCAGCCAACCATTTGGATAGCTTGGTAAACCGTCTTCAATTAAATGATGAATGAAAATCTGGTTCTTTTGATACTTAAAAATTTGTTGCATCCAACGCAAAGCGATCTTGCACTGTTGGCATACGTTTCATTTTTGCTGTCGTAAAAGAGTTTCAAATCGCGTTCGGTGTCGCTACACACAATCACATGCTATCATCAACTTTACTGAACGCTTCATAAATCATATTAATATGACCAGTATGCACGGATAAAACTTACCGAAAATAACACCGACTTTTTATGATTCGGCTCGGTAATTTGTAGTGCACGATGAATCGCTACCAGCTTTGTGTGCGCTTGGTTTTAATTTTTCCGCTCACTAACTGATTGAAATAAGCGCGGGTGATGTTGGCGCGTTGGCAAATATCATTGACCTTGAGGTTCAGTTGTTTACGTTTTTCTTGTAAATACAAAAAGCGGACATACTCATCTCCTATGAAAGAAAGCATGGGCAAAAGTGCGGTCGAGAGTTATCGTGTTTTTACGCAAGTAGTTTAATGATGAAGATGCGTTAATGCTAGTGAATATGTTGTATAACATGCACTATTTTTGAGGAATCTAGCATAGATGCCTCAATTTGGTGAATGATTTGCGCTGTGTATGCAAATCAGCTCTAAAATAAAAACATCTTCATTTGCTTTTGCCTACCTGTGCCCGCATTCTCAGGGCTAGGGCGAAATTTCCTACCGGTGGTAAATATGTTTTAGAACATAAAGCTCACGAGCGTTTGCCTTTATAGGCAAAGTCAGCAGATTTGGTGTAATTCCAAAGCCGACAGTTAAAGATCTGGATGAAAGAGAATTTTAGTACTTAATTTATTAGGGTCGCTCTTGTTGATTATATGCAATTTGTATTGGCAGCACTCCTCATCAGCCCGTTCTGGTATCTCAAGTTTTAACGAAGGAATTTACTATGAATCGGTCATTATATCAATTCGGCACTGCAGAAGAACGTGTTATTAACGCGATCAATACCTTTAAACAAGGTCATGGCGTGCTTGTTCTTGATGATGAAGATATCGTGAAAATGAAGGCGATCTGATTTTCCCGCGAAACCATTACTCCGAACAAATGACGATGTTAATTCGTTATGGTAGCGGTATTGTGTGTTTATGTATCACGGATGAATTGTGCCAACAATTAGCCTTTTGCCACCCGATGGTGTCTGATAACACCAGCGTGAATAAGACGGCGTTTACGGTGACGATTGAAGCGGCGAAAGGCGTGTCCACGGTGTTTCGGCAGCAGATCGCGTGACAACGATTAAAACAGCGATTGCCGATGGCGCAAAACCGGCAGATTTACACCGTCCGGTCATGTGTTTCCATTACGTGCGGCAAATGGTGGTCTGCTCAGAACGTCGCGGGCATACAGAAGCGTCAGTTGAATTAGCTCGTCTTGCCGGCTTTAAACCTGCCGGGGTGATTTGTGAAATCACGAATGATGACGGCACTATGGCAAGAGCACCACAGATTGTTGAATTTGCGAAAAAGTTTGGCTACGCAGTGGTGACAATTGAAGATTTAGTTGAGTATAAATTACAACAAAGGTGTGATGAATCTTTGATGGAAAGTGCGGTGTTTTTAGAAATGTTTTTAAAATCAACCGCACTTTTGTTTTGGGTTATCACCTAATAGCGATAAGGCATTTGATCGGTTTCACTATGTAGCAAAGTATGATCCATAAATTGGCAGAAACTAGGAATATCCCGAGTCGTTGCCGGATCATCAGCAAGCATTAGCAGTGCGTCGCCTTTTATGGCGAATATGTTTGCGTATCAACATGACCGGTTCGGCAACGTAAGCCAATCGTATCAAGTGTTTGGGTGATTTTGATATTATCCATCTTTGTTGTTTATTAGGAAAAATTACGGGATATAATACAGAAAGTATGATACAAAAATCAGCAAAAATTCCTTAAGCGCATCAAACGTATGATTGAATACCGAATTCCCAAAAGTGCGGTAGATTTTTCCGAAGAAATTAAAAAGCCGTTTTATTACTTATTTGCAACATACGGAAGGTTTAGAGCAAGCAAAAGCGTTCTGGACGGAAATTAAGGCATTGCATCCGTGCGCGTCATTGGTGTTGGGCAGCTGTCTTGCCGGTAGTCCGAATGATTCTCAACAATTTGGATTTTTCTGATGATGGCGAACCGAGCGGTACTGCCGGAAAACCGATGTTAGCCGCGTTGCAAGGGAGTGGATTGGGTGAAATCAGTGCGGTGACGGTGCGTTATTATGGCGGTATTTTGTTGGGCACCGGCGGATTGGTTCGCGCTTATAGTAGTGGGGGTTCAACAAGCATTAAAATTATTGAAACCGACATGAAAGTGAACTCTGCACATTATGAAGTGCGGTGCGATTATCCATGATTAGCGGACCGGGTAGTCTGTTATGTAGCACTTTCATGCGGTGTCGATTTTGGACAAGATTCAGGCTCAGGGTTAGGTTATTGCTGTGGCGATTCGCTTCTGATACAATTACAGCATCTGGCAGTGCATTAACGGAACGAGTCGCGGGCGAGTTAGGGTTTAGTACAGAATAAGAGAGATAGTGCATTTTTATCCATTTTACGCATCGTCGAATTTTAGTGATGTGCTTTTCCTGCACCATGTGTATTGCCTGCATTTGTTGCGTTATTATACGGTGACGGCGGCGGTAAAGCCTTATTCAATCGCTGTGTGTGAGTGACGATTGCGGTGCGATTCTTTTGCGGGCGCTGTCATGGAGAACATATGGAAGAATTGCGTTCGCGGGAAGGTAATTGTTGTGGCTTTTTGGGTTGTTATGGGGAAGCCTCGGTGCCATTCTTTTATTCTCTGATAATCCGGATTTAACGTATCTTCCGCCTCTTGAAGCTCCGGTTCTAACAACCACCGCGCAACAAATATTGTTGGGTTAGATAATCTGCCGAAAGCGATTTTTGATTCTATCGCCAGTTATTACACGGCTTGCGTAGAATGAGGATCATTGTATTAGCGGTGACGATCATTCCTTTATTAGGCATCGGTGGTATGTCTCTCTTTATCGGGCAGGAAATTTCAGGCCGCTTAAAAAGAAAACAAAATGCGTCCACGTGTTGCCGAAACAGCTAAACTTTGTGGCTTGTTATGCTTCTTTAGCAACTCTACTGTGCGCGCTTTGCTACTGGCTCGCGGGCTGTCACCTTTTGTTCGCGATTACCCACAGCTTCTCTACCGTTTCTATCGGTGGTTTTTCGACACATGATAGCGGTATGGCGTATTTTAATAGTCCGGCCGTCAACCTGATCACCGTTGCTTTTACTGATTTCTGCTTGTAAACTCATGCGCTGCAGCTTCAATGCGTGTTTTCTAATCTGGTAAACGGAATATTTTGTGAGAGTTATTTTGCATGATCCGGATTTCGTTTCTTTATGTTTATTCAGATCGCTTTCGTGACGATTCGCTCTTTTTATGCTACAATGCAATCATCATTTTGATGGGACTTTCAGAATTCAGGCAAAGCTGCCTTCCAATCCGTATCGATTTCTACGACAGCAGGTTACACCACATCAGCTTTGACCAATGGCCATTATGCCTATTCTGCTTTTATTTGCTTCTTTTATTGTGGCGGATGTGCGGGACTCTACCGGGTGGTGGTTTAAAGGTCATACGAATCTTGGTTCTTTCGCTTCTGAGGAAAACGTGAGCCGGCACGCTTAATTCACTCGAATTTAGTGTACCCCATCAAACTGGGCAAACGAGTCCTGATGAACGAGTGATACACAGTAGGCGGCGTTCTTTTCTGCCTCATTTATCGTTTTTGTGCGTGCTTGCGGGTTATCAGTTGTGGCGTTGAAACGTTCGATGCGTTTAACGCGGTTGTGCCTGTTTAAATTAACCTCGGACCGGGTCTTGGTTCGGTGAGTATGCATCTCGTCAGTATCTCTCGATAGCTGCAAATGGATCCTCGCGCTAACTATGGTTTGTGGGCGCTTGGAAATTTTCTCACTGTTGAGTCTTATTTACACCGAGCATGGAAATCCTAATGACACTTATCTTATATTCCGCTGTGATGGACAAACTGATAGCCACGCTACGTGCAGGAATTATTCACGAAAATGTTGATGTGAAGTCAATTACCGATATGTGTGAGTTGGCTAATTATGATCGTGGCTATTATCGGAGCCTCGATCCGTTATGGGCATTTTAATAAAGCGCTGCTTTATAAAACGCGTTGGAAAAACACACCGCACTTTGCTTTTGAACCACTGACGCCTTCGGGGTCAGTTTGATCGCACGAAAACCCGAAAAGTCGACACCAGAGACGAGTGTCATGTGCGTACCCTTACGCGTATCACACTGAAAACCGACAATGTCAGCTGCTGTTTGCCGGGTAAGGGCCATTTTATCCACGCTACAATTTCTTTGGATCGTGTTATGATCTCCAGTTCATTAAAGAATTGGCGGAGTGGGCGAAACAGGTCCAACGAAAGAGATCGAATATACGGACGTGGCAAAAAGTGCGGTCATTTTTCTGAGGCGTTTTGCAGCTAAAACCGGCGAATTGTATCTTTTCTAATCTATCGATAAGTATGCAAAATTTACTTTGATCCATTTATCTTGAACCCTATATATACCGCTCCGCACTGGCACGGGAGATAAATAAATCTTGGCGATAAAATGGAAAGACTTTCACTTATAATCCCACGCAACCTTTGCCCCATACAAATGTTCTTTAACAATCGATCAGACAAACTGTGTGGGCACTTGAAGATCTGTTTTTATTATTAGAATTTTTAAAATTGAACTGAACCGTGCTACGACAAATTCGTTTATTTATATAGATGATTAATTAAGTCCAGCAGTATTGAGCGATTCGACTTTTTGAACTGAAAGGTTTGATCATAAAGCTCAGATTGGGCTTACGCGTGGCAAACGGCTGCCACCTTTCAAGTCGAGACGGTAACAGGAGAGCGCTTGCGCTTTCTTGCCCGACTGAGTGGCGGACGGTGCGCGGGTGATAGCTCTTGGAGTCTGGCTTATGGAGGGGATAACGACGAGGCTGTCGCTAATACCGCGTAGAGTCAGAAGACGAAGTGCGGGACCCGCAGATACCGCATGCCGCCCAGGATGAGGCCCGAGTGGGGATGAGGTGGTTGGTGAAGGTAATGGCCTACCAGGCCGACGATCTCTAGCTGGTACTGAGAGGATGACCAGCAGCTCGGGACTGAAGACGCGGCGGGACTCCTACGGGAGGCAGCGGTGGGGAATGTGCGCAATGTGCAGCCCTGGCGCAGCCATGCACCCGCGTGAATGAGAGGCCTTCGGGTTTGCAAGAAAGTTCTCGGTGACGGGAAGGCGTGATGTTTTATGAGGCATCACGATTGACGTTAATCACAGAAGAAGCACCGGCTAACTCCGTGCCAGCAGCCGCGGTAATACGGAGGGTGCGAGCGTTAATCGGAATAACTGGGCGTAAAGGGCTTTCGCAGGCGCTATTTAAGTAGGTGTGAAATCCCGGACTGATCGCAATTGCAGACTGATGGGTTCTCGAGTACTTTAGGGAGGGGTAGGAATTCCCGTGTAGCGGTGAAATACGTAGAGATGTGGAGGAATACCGAAGGCGAGCAGCCCCTTGGAACGTACTGACGCTCATGTGCGAAAGCGTGGGAGCAAACAGGATTAGATTATTGAGCGTCACGCTGTAAGCGCTGTCGATTTGGGATTGGGCCTGAGCTTGGTGCCCGAAGCTAACGTGATAAATCGACCGCGCCTGGGAGTACGGGCCGCAAGGTTAAAACTCAAATGATGTTGACGGGGGCCCACTGAAGCGGTGGAGCATGTGGTTTAATTCGATGCAACAGAAGACCTTACCTACTCTTGACATCCATGGAATCTTGTAGAGATATGGGAGTGCCTTCGGGAACCATAGGACAGGTGCTGCATGGCTGTCGTCAGCTCCGTGTTGTGAAATGTTGGGTTAAGTCCCACAGCAGGCGCAACCCCTTATCCTTGTTGCCAGCGATTCGGTCCGGGAACTCAAGGAGACTGCGATGATAAACCGGAGGAAGGTGGGATGACGTCAAGTCATCGGCCCTACGAGTGGGCTACACCGTGCTACAATGGCGTATACAGAGGGCGACGAAGCCGCGAGGTGGGTGAATCTCACAAAGTACGTCTAAGTCCGGATTGAGTCTGTCAACTCCATGAAGTCGGAATCCTAGTAATCGCGAATCAGAATGTCGCGGTGAATACGATTCCCGGCCTTACACCGCTCACACCACACCATGAGTGGGTTGTACCGAAGTAGATAGCAACCTTCGGGAGGGCGTTTACGACGGTATGATTCATGACTGGGGTGAAGTCGTAACAAGGTAACCGTGCAGGGGAACCTGCGGTTGGATCACCCTCCTTACAAAGATAGAATCGACTTTACAGTGTTCACAGTTTGTGATGGTTGCTGACAAGGAAAGAACAAACATACTAAGAGAAGAGAGCATCTTTATATGCTGTCCCATCGTCTAGAGTCTCAGGACATCGCCCTTTTCCAGCGGTAACCGGTTCGAATCGTGGGGACACTCATTTCTAAAGATGATTTTCATCTTTTACTATTCTTTAAAAATCTGGACAAGCTGAAAACGAGACTTCTCAAAGAGAAGTCTGGTGAGAGTGATTGATAAAAGGCGATTACTCTAATTAACTTTATTGAATCGTAGTTGAAGTGTTTGAGGGCTTATTGTTTAATGTTATTTAAATAATAAGGTAAGAATATGAGGTTGTATAGTTAAGTGACAGCGTACAGTGGATGCCTTGGCAATCAGAGGCGAAAGGACGTGCTAATCTGCGAAAAGCTTGGATGAGGTCGATAAGAGGCGTTTAATCTAAGATGTCCGAGTGGGAAACCCAGTGGGTGAAGACCCACTATCATTATCTGAATCCATAGGATAATGAGGCGAACCGGGAGAACTGAAACATCTAAGTACCCAGGAAAAGAAATCGTGGAGATTTTGTGAGTAGCGGCGAAAGCAGAAGGAGCCTATTATGATAGCTGAGTAGTGAAGGGATATTGGGAAGCCAGGTCGTGAAGGTGATAATCCCGTACTCGACTACTTTTGTGGTGCGGTGCTAACGACAAGTAGGGCAGGACACGTGATATCCTGTTTGAAGATGGGGACCATCACTCATGACAAATACTCTGATTGACCGATAGTGAACGACTGTGAAGGAAAGGCGAAAAGAACCCCGGTGAGGGAGTGAAATAGAACCTGAGAACCATGTACGTGCAAGCAGTGGGGCCTGAGGGTGACTGCGTACCTCCTGTATAATGGGTCAGCGACTTATATTTTATGCGAGGTCTGAATAGGGGCCGAAGGAAACCGAGTCTTAACTGGGCGAATAGTTGCAAGTATAGACCGAAAACCCGTGATCAGCCTATGGGCGGGTTGAAGGTTGGGTAACACTAACTTGGAGGTGCCCGAGACCGATAATCTTGAAAAATTAGTGATTGACTTGTGGCTGGGGGTGAAGGCCAATCAAACGGGAGATAGCTGGTTCTCTCCCGAAATTATTTAGGTGGGCTTTGAGCTGACACCTTCAGGGGTGAAACACTGCTCGGCTAGGGGCCATCCAAAACCTGGCCATGTCAAACTATCGAAATACCGAAGTGATACTCAGGAGACACACGGCGGGTGCTAACGTCCGTCGTGGAGAGGGAAACGTGCCCATGACCGCCAGCTAAGGTCCCAAAGTCTAGTAGTGAGTGGGAAAGCAAGTGGGAAAACGAGACAGCTAGGATGTTGGCTTGAAGCAGCCATCATTTAGAAAGCGTAATAGCTACTAGTCAGAGTCGGCCTGCGCGGAAGATGTAACGGGGCTCAAATGGCACCGAAGCTGCGGCATCAGACGTGAAAGTCTGTTGGGTAGGCGTTGTAAGCGGGATGAGGTTCATCGAGAGGTGGGCCGCGCTCACAAGTGCGAATGCTGACATAAGTATGACTAAACAGGTGTACACCGTTCGCCGGAAATAAGGGTTCCTGTCAGCGTTAATCGGGGCAGTGAGTCAGCTAAAGGCGAGGCTGAAAAGCGTAGTCGATGGGAAACGGGTTAATATTCCCGTGCTTGGATAAACTGCGATGGGGGACGGGCAGGTTGGAGTTAGCGATGCTGTTGGATATGCACGTTTAAGTTTGTAGGTGGGAAGTTTAGGCAGATCGGACTTCCTTAACACTGGAAGATGATGACGGGCTCTGCGGGCTGAGTAGCGATACCACACTTCCGGAAAAGCCACTAAAGCTTCAGGTTTATCTAAACCGTGCGAACAAACACAGGTGGTCAGGTAGAGAATACTCAGGCGCCGAGAGAACTCGGGTGAAGGAACTGGGCAAAATAGCACCGTAACTTCGGGAGAAGGTGCGCCGGCGTGATGTAGTCCCTTGCGGGCGAAGGTTGAACCGGTCAGAAGATACAGCTGGCTGCAACTGTTTATTAAAAACACAGCACTCTGCAAACACGAAAGTGGACGTATAGGGGTGTGATGCCTGCGGTGCTGGAAGGTTAATTGATGGTGTAATCGAAGCTCCCGATCAAGCTCCCCAGTAAACGGCGGCCGTAACTATACGGTCCCTAAGGTGGCGAAATTCTTGTCGAGGTAGGTTCCGACCTGCACGAATAGCATAATGATGGCCAGGCTATCTCCACCCGAGACTCAGTGAAATTGAACGCACGTGAAGATGCGGTGTACCGCGGCTGCAGACGGAAAGACCCCGTGAACCTTTACTATAGCTTGACACTGAACATTGAATTTTCGATGTAGGATGGGTGGGAGACTTTGAAGTAGTCACGCCAGTGATTGCGGAGTCGTCCTTGAAATACCACCCTTGGTTTGATGTTCTAACGAAGTGCGAAACGCGGTCTCGGACAGTGTCTGGTGGGTAGTTTGACTGGGGCGGTCTCTCCCAAAAGAGTAACGGAGGAGCACGAAGGGTTTGCTAGTCACGGATCGTGAGTTGGTGCAATGGTATAAGCTGGCTTTAACTGCGAGACAGACAAGTCGAGCAGGTACAATAGGTCATAGTGATCGGTGCTCTGCATGGAAGGGCCATCATCGGATAAAAGGTACTCAGGGATGGGCTGATACCATGCCGCAGTTCATATCGACGGCGGTGTTTGGCACCTCGATATCAGCTCATCACATCCGCTGAGTGGGTCCCAAGGGTGCTGTTTCGCATTTAAAAGTGGTACGCGAGGCTGGGTTTAGAACGTCGTGAGACAGTTCGGTCCTATCTGCCGTGGGCGTTGGAAAGTGATTGGGGCTGCTCCTAGTACGAGAGGGACGGGTGGACGCATCACTGGTGTTCCAGTTGTCTCGCCAGACGTTGCTGGGTAGCTACATGCGGAAGAATAAGTGCACAAAGCATCTACGCACAGAAACTTGCCAGAGATGAGTTCTCTGTCTTTAAGACAGTAAGGGTTGTTTAAGACTAAGACGTAGATAGGTGCGGTGTGTAAGTGTGGTGATACATTGAGCTACGCATACTATTGCCGGAGCTTAGCCATACAACGCCTCAAGTGTTTTTGGGGAGACCGAGCATGGAGCGAGTAGGTAGCAGTTAAGAGAAAGACATAAAGAGAGAGTTGAGAGAAGGATTTTTAGATTAAAGACGTGAATAAGATAAGAGAGAAACTCATAAAGAATATTACGGTGATAGTGCGGTGGGCCCACCTGACTCCATACCGAGACTCAGAGTGAGGCGCCGTAATGCCGATGGTGGTGTGGGGGCATCCCCATGTGAGAGTAGGTCACTGCTAAGCTGATAGGAACCCCTGATGTGAGAGCATCGGGGGTTTTTGCTTTCGGGGTGTATGGGATTTTTATGAAAACGCTCACAATAAGCACTTATTTTAAATTCTAAGAAAGTGCAACAGTTTTAAACGTACTTATTTACCCTGAAAGAACATCTGGAGTTGTTGTGAGCCCGTATTGAAGTCAATGAGAAACCCGTAAAATTATTGACGATATGTTTGATACCATGTATCAAGAAGAAGGCATTGGTTTAGCTGCACCTCAGGTTGATATTTTACGGCGTATTATCTATCGACATTGAAGGTGACAAACAAAAAATCAATTGGTATTGATTAACCCTGAAATTTTTGGATGCCAGGTGAAACGGTATTGAAGAAGGGTGTTTATCTATTCCGATTTCGTGCTGTTCGTCGCACCTGAAAGTGACAGTAAAAGCCCTCGATCGTGATGGTAGAGAATTTACCTTAAAGCCGATGATTTACTGGCCATTTGTATCCACATGAAAATTGATCATCTGCGGCATCGCTTGTAGATTATCTTTCTCCGTTGAAACGTCAGCGTATAAAAAGAAAAAGCTGATGAAAGTGAAAAACAGATGGGAAAAGCAAAAATAATTGTGAATCTCAAGTGCGTATGTCAGCCGCACTTTGTTTATCTATGACGGACCTGAGACGTATGGAGACCATCTGCGGCACGCCGGACTTTGCTGCACAACGCATTTTGCGAGCTTCTACCAATTCTTCCCATAACGTTGCCCGGTTTATACTCAGCGGATAAAACCCTGCCGGACGAGGTAGTGCAAAGCCAGCCCGGTGAAACGGTTGACGCTGAACTGCCTTTCAGATTTCCTGTCTATCAATCGAAAATCCCTGCAGCGAAGCCGAAAACTGAATTGCGTGCATTAAAATGCGATCGTGATGGTTGTGGTGGCTTGTAAGCGGTTTACACCCTCAAGCCCGTTTGGATATACCGACATGGTTGCTTAAATGTACATGGTTCTTTGTTGCCACGTTGGCGTGGTGCCGCGCCGATTCAACGATCAATTTGGGCGGCGTACACAGACCAGCGTCACAATTATGACAAATGGATGCCGGGTTGGACACGGGCGATATGCTGCATAAAGTGTATTGTGATATTTTACACTGAGCGATCCACGAGCTATCATGCAAACTGGCGGAACTCGCGCCATCGGCGTTAATTGATGTATTGGATGAATTTAGGGAATGAGAGTAAATTCCCGCGGAAAAACAGAGGTATTACCCAGCAATTGTACCGAGAAACTGTCAAAAGAAAAGCTAGTTAGATTGGCGGTTATCATAGCTGAGACCAACATTCGCGCATTTGTATGTGGCCCGATGGCTTGTTGGAATGAGATGGACGGAATCATCCGCAAACAGCTGAAAGTGTATCAAAGCAACCGTGTTTGCCCTATGTGAATAAAACCCACAGCACTATTTTTGCCGCAGATAAACAGGGTATCCAAATCGCAACAGCAGATGGCGTGCTGAATTTATTGCAATTACAACCCGCGGGCAAGAAACCGATGTCGGGTGCGGGGTTAGTAAATCGAGCGTGCCGATTGGTTCCCAGTGGGTGAGTACTTGCCTAATGGAAAAACTGTCATCTAAAAACACGACGAAAAACAACCCGCACTTTCTACGCGTGCGATGGCGGCGAAAGTGATTTTGCAAGTGTGTGAGATGAAGCAAAATCACGCACGTTGATACCGAAAGCGCAATCTTCAGTGGCGCAACGATTTACCGTTGTTACAGAAATCTGTTTTGATGTATGTGCGTCTCACCGTTGGAACAGATCATCAAACAGTCTTGTGGATATGCGCTAAAGGCAAAAACGCGTATATGTGCATTGTTGTTTGTTGTTGGTCGGTTTATGTCAGTTAGCTTTATATGCGTGTGCCGGCGCATACCGCAGTAGATGAAGTGGTGAATACGATAAATCACTTAAAAATCTGACAGTCTTCGTGGTTTTGGTGAATGGGGTGCTGCGTCGATTTTGCGTGAACAAGATGATATTCTTGGTTGTGGATAAACATTGGCAAACGCTGCATCCCGTTGGTTATGAATGAATAAACTGAAAAAGGTTTTATCGAACTGGCGCAGGATCATTGTAGAAGCCCAATAATCAAGCACCCATGTGGTTGCGGGTGAATACACACACAGCATTGAGCACCGCACTTTATATAGCGACACAGCAAATGGAAACGCAGGTGACGTCTCATCCACAGGCGCTGGGGTTAACTCAGCCGACCGCCGTGCAAAATTTACCGTTGTTTGCCGAAGGTGTACGACGATCCCGAAAGATCTTCATGCGCAATGGGCGGTGTTGATTACGACCCACGAAAATCGTGCAGGGTGATTTTGGAGCACCTGACTACGCTCCAGGTGGCAAAACCCCATATTAGACTGGCGCCGCGGCGATTGATGATGCGTTGGATGTGGGAAGGAAAATCGTTTTGCAGCGTGAAGAAATTGCTACGGATGCAGCAGCGGGCGACTGTCGTCGTGTGTGACGCGGCGAATCCTAAGCGTAGCTGAACAAATTGAGCAAAAGTGCGGTGTGTTTGATCGCACTTTTAATGAGGTGCGCCTTGTTCCCCACTAGGGTAATTCGCCGTCATCCTGATATTAAATGGTTACGTAAAGAGGCTGATATCGAGCAGTTAGTCACTGCTGCAGGGCAATTTTGGATGCATTGTGGCATTAGTGAAACCGAAATGGGTGTTGTTGTACAACCTGTTCTGCCTTGCCCGGAAGAAAATAGTCAGCAAATTGAGCGCTTTTTACAAAATCACCTGATGCGCGGTGGTGGCTTTCGATTTGCCTGATGTACTGAGCGTAATCAGTGCGGTCTGGCTTTTCAGTTTATTCACAGATGAACGGTGGCGACGGTTTTATTACGCGAAATTGGTGGTAAGCATCAGGGTTAACGATTAGCCATGGGAAAATCCGTGAAGATAATTATTTTAGGCGCACGGACAAATCGGTTCTACCTTGGCAATGCATTTGGTCAGTGAAGACAATGATATTACTGGTTGACGATGAGATCCTTGCGTTTGGAGCATTTTGCGCGATAAACACGATTTTGCGCGTGATGCAAAAGGGTTAACCTCTTCGCCAAAAGATGTTGCGTGATGCGGTGCCGGATGCGGATTTATTAATTGCGGTGACCGGTTCTGACAAAATTAACATGGTTGCCTACCAAATTGCGTATACCTTGTTTAATACGCCAGCAAAATTGCCCGTATTCGTAATGTGAATATTTGAAGGAAAAGAGATTATTTTCGACGAGGCGTTTCCTGTGATCATTATTTCACCGGAGAAATTTGGTGACGCGGATGTTGTTCGTTTAATTAAGCTATCCGGCGCATTACAAGTGGCGCATTTAGCGAAAGACCGATCAGTTTGGTTTGTGGTGAAAGCCTATCGCGGCACTTTGTGTTGGTTATTCGATTTCTACGCTGAAAAAGAACATTTACCGCATATTGATTGCCGTCATTGACTGTCGTGCGCCAAGATAAAGTGATTCCTTACAAGGCTCAGCGATTATGAAGCGGTGATGAAATACGTTTGTTGTGCCACCATTGCGCATTAAAAGCGGTAATGGTGAGCTACCTAGCACTCGAAAAACCCTATAAGCGCATTATGATTGTGGGTCGAAATATACGTCCGATTGTAAAGTTGACAGAGCATACCGTGAAACTCTCATTGAGCATAATGCTGAACGGGCGTCGGTCCTTGCGGAAAGAAATTATCAAAAACGTTGGTGTTCGGAGATGCGTCCGATCAATCTTTGCTGTTTAGAGAGCACGGTGAAAAATATCGATGTATTCCTTTTTCCGCTCAAGAGTGATGATAAAGCCAATATTATGTCGGCGTTATTGCAAAACAGCTTGCGCGAAAAGCTATGGTGTTGATCAGCGCATTGCGTATATCAATTGATTCAAGGCGGGTACCATTGATATTGCGATTTTCTCCACGCTAAACCTATTTCTGCGTTGCTTGGGGGCAATGCGTAAAGAGTGGCAGATGCCTCGTTTCTTTACGTGGATTGGCGGAGCGTGAGAGTATCATTCTGGCGCAAATGGCTCTCATGTTATCGGTCGCGTGGTTAATGAATTAAAAATGCCTACCGAGTGCGGTGATTGTGCGCTATCTTTTGCGAGCGACGTGATGGTGATTGGGATTCAGAATCGTTATTAAAAGCAGGCGATCATGTTGTGGTATTTGGGATGAAAAATATATACTAGTGTGGAGAATTGTTCCAACCAACCGCATTTTTATTTCGAGTAAAAATTGTTATTTCTGCAAAACTCACTATAATGTGCTGCCTAACAATCGCAAATGTTTTTGTCGTTGTATTTTTGACTTATCTTAGAGGAGCGTCTATGAGCTTTTATTAAAAATTTTCGTGAATTTCCATGCATGTGCATATGTTGTTGCTCTGGCGGTCGGTCGTGATCATCGGTGGTGCATTCGGCAAAATCGTCAGTTCATTGTAGTGACGGATGTTTTTGTGTACCGGTATTGGAAGTATTTAACGGTGGGATTGATTTAAGACCTTAAACTCACTATAGCAGAAGCGGCTGGCGATATTCGGCGGTGACATTAAATTATGAGTGTCTTTATTCAAAATGTGTTGATTTTTATCATCATTGCGTTTGCAATTTTTATGATGATTAAAGCAGTGAACAAATTGGAAAAAACCAGTCAAGCAGATCAAAAGAACCTAGCGCTGAAGAGTGAGACTGAAATCCGCGATTTGCCAAAAATAATTTTATTGATGATCTTACTCTGCACGGAAGATTTTCTTTATTCCATATCATATCCTTGTCGCCCCGCACAAGAAACACTACGTCATTGAAACGCAATTAAGCTGAGACCCGCGAGTATACCGATTTGTTGCATGACGGTAGCGATCCGGATGCGTTGTATATTATTGAACATCGTATTTCTCACCATAATTTTTGATAAATTAGAAAAATTGTTATGGATGCATTTAAAGCCGCTATAAGGTTTCTGGGGCAGGAAAATTTGAGAAGAGAAAAGCCAGCGGCGTATTGTTCTGCTGCGGTATTATCAGCGAGGTGGGCTCAAACCTGAAATCGTGATGCTGCTACAAAGAATTACTGCCGTTGGTGAAAAATATCAAGGCAGTTATGACGGATTAGGAACCTATTTTGAAGATCCGAATGCGGATGACGATGGAAATATGGTGATGACGGTGAATTTTTGACAGAAGACAGTGGCTTAGATGATGATGAGATATCGTTAAACGGTAAAAACAATCTGAAAATCGAGCGCACTTTTGTATAGAACACTCCATGAAATTAAAACATTTTGCTTTAGTACTTTTGCTAAGCATGGCTGTGGCTATATGGCTAAACATCTGCTGATGAGACGGATGCAGCAGTTTCTTTTAGTACGGAAGTTACTAAGGACGTGGATTATGATGTCATGCAGAGTGACCGCTTTTCGTCAAAGAAAATAAAACTTAAAAAGAATTAAAATCAAACCATTAATCAGAAAGTGAATGCCGCTAAATTGCTTACAAGTGCAGTGGAAGTTAAGAAAAATACGCATGCTTTTGGGAGTGCGTTATGACAGCAAAAGGTAAGCAAGCTCCGGATGGATTGAACGACATATTTAGTGTTGGAAGAAGAAGAGATGTGTAGGTGTTGTCTCAAGTGATTTCCGACGCCGTGACACTTTCGCCATTACCGATGTTGTTTCCAAACTGCATCAAAAGAAAAGCCTTGTAAAATTTGAAGAGGTAAATGATTCAAAGCCTTTGACAGATTTCAACACGGCCGCAGTTGATCAAACTTCACTGAATACTAAAAGGCTATGGGTGGTATTTGAATCTGGATAGCCGAAATGAGAAATGCCATATTTTGACAGACATGTAGAGTACCAGTTGCCAAAATGAACTCCTGCTCTTCAGAGCAGCTGATGAAGTGAATCTGGATAATAACAGTAAAAGCGGAATTAAAACCTCGGTAGAGTGCAGATTAAGTTATTAAACTAATCCCTTTTTCCCGAATAAGTTTTTATAAAATGACAGCACTTTTCTGCGGTTAAGATTGACCGCGAATTCCTGAAGACAAATGAGGGTAAACAATGAAAGTTGCAAAAATGTGGTGGTAAGCATCGCTTGCAAGTTCAGTACCGAAGATGTGTGTTAATTGGTGGATGAAGCACCTGCGATCAACCGTTACAATATTACAAGGTCATAATAACTTGTGATCGGTTTGGAAAATACTTGAGGCAAATCTGTGGGCGACAAATTTGAAGTTCGCGTGAAAACGGGAGAAGGTTACGGCGAATACGACGAAATATGGTGCAACGCTTTCATAGAATGTTTTTGTTGGCGTGGAAGATTTAAGTCGATCGTTTCATTGCAGATACGGATATGGGGCCCATTGCGAGTGAGTGATTACTGAAGTGGGCAGTACGTGAATGTTGTTGTGTGCTGGTAACGCTATGATATGCAGTCAGATACATTTCACCGTGGAAGTAGTGGATGCCGTGAGGGCGACATTGGAAGAAATCGCGCACAGTCATTTTACCCGCAAGAAGGCGGTTGTTGTGGCGGCACGACCATGATGTGCGATGAAGAAGGGTCTATGCCGCGGTTGTGGCCATCATCACCGCCACCATCATCACGACCACGATCGTCAGCACGTTTGCTGTGGCGGTCATAGTCACCATCAGTGACGATCATCACCATGGCGGTGGTTGCGGCTGTGGCGGCAAACACTAAAAATATCATAAAAAGGCCGCGCTCAGTGCGGTCTGTTTTGACTTTATGCTCGTTTATTTTGCGCTGGCCAGACTGCGAACTTCATTGCATCTTTCGAAACGTGGTTTTCCTTTTCAGCTTTTCCACTTCATGCGCGTACCCAGATTCAATATTGGATTCGATGTAATACGTTGGTCTGGTTCATTATGTTTTATCAAGCCATTTGCCAAAATAAGCATCTTCAGCTTTTCCAGTTTGGTAATTGGATCTCTAAATTCTGGAAACTTGGGTGAAATACCTCATTATAAATTTTACGTGGCATAACGGCGAGTTATGCTGGCATTATCTTACCGAATTCGCAGTAAACGTGCGAGAGATCACAAAATGCATGCCTAAATTAACATTTCTATCCACAAATGATGTGTTTGTGCAATGGTAACAAAGGCATCGCAACGTGTGATCGAGCAAGGGCGCAGTTTGCTGAAAGTTCTTGGTGTACCAAGGATCCGGAATGTGATCGATGCCTAAATCAGGACAAATGTGCAGGTGATTTGAAAACTGTTTTCCGGATGATGTCAAAATAGCTCATCCTGTAAATTTTCATTGTCCATGGCAATCAGATAATCAAAATCCGCCCAATCTTTTGCACTTTGCGACTGACCACAAAATCATTCGACGCGATTTTTATGTTGATCATATGTCATGCGCGTGCACGAGTGCATACCTTCACCGTCGTGCCACCGAGGTACCGGCGCTGCAGTCAGGATTTTATGTTGCAAATGCCTTTGTTTGATCCCGCGTATTCTGCTGCCAGGACAGCAAATATGCCTAAACAGACGAAAAGGATGTTGATTGGTTGCATTTTTTCTCTATCAAAGTCATATCCTCATGGCGAGGATTTTGTTGAAGAATGCTGAGTTCCATAAATCGTATTCATCAGCATCCGTAATATGCACGAAATCCATCGCCAATAGTCGACCGCACTTTTGGCTTTGATTGTCTACATCACCAGCCATCAATTTTCGCGCATCCGCCAGCGGAACGACCAATAATGCCTTCTTCATTGATGTCATCCACAATCACTTTTAACGTTTTGCCGATCGTCTTGTAAACGCAGGCCGCAGAATAAGCTTGTTGGGTTGCATGAAACGAGTGATAACGTTCTTTGCTATCGTCTTCGGTGCCGATCCAGGCATATCTGTCGCCACGCACCTTCTACGGGCTGAATTTGAAAACAGCCACGCGGTCCTGCTATGCTTCTCGAAATCAACAGCATTTTGGAAATCTTCTTCTGTTCCCCAGAAACCAGCGATAAAAGGTGGGCAGCAAGTTAATTTCGGGCAAATCTCACGCCATGTTTTAATGCGCTCTAAGAGTGCAGTCGATTTTGCAGGTCTTTTCCTCGCTTTCGAATTTTCGGGCTGGCGTGTTTGCAGCGGAATGTCCAAATAAGGCAGCAACAGCTGTCCGCCATCAGTGGAATCAATTCATCACATATGGATAGCGGATAAACATAGTGCAAGCGAACACCGATACGCGATTGACCTAATTGGCGACACAAAGCTGATTAAATTATTTTCTAATCGGCATACCGTTCGAAGACGGTTTTATTTTAGTTTTCTTTGGTTTGGTCTAAAGAGCTGCCGGCAGGTGTCTTGCGGGACGATTAACAGCTCTTTTACGCGAGCATCGTGACGTGGCTTCATCAAAACTTGAGTAATCGGACGGCATCCGTCCTCACATGGACGGGATAATACAGAACGTTGCAACGATGGTCGCAACTTCGGATATTTTTAAATAGGCGTAATGTTTGGTGTAAGTTTCACACCTTGTGCCGGCAGCAGCTTTCATACCGGATTTATAAGCGGTTTCGGTACTATGTGCACGCCTGATTCATCACGGTTTTCATAACTGTGCGGACCCTTTGATTTCTAACACTTTTAGGGTGAACAGCAGTTGATCTTCTTTGCACCAAGGCGGCGGTCTCAATCACTTTGCCGTTTTCTTCTAACGCTTCATGCAATGGCTTCCAAGATTCTTCTGTACGGCGCTGTCAATACGAGCCACAGGTATTCCCGATCACTAAATCGGCATTTTCAACGCTTGGAATAATGTGTTATAACCGTTGAACATGATTCCGTCAGAGTCATTTCTGAATCACTAAATTTTCGGACGTGAAGGCTGACAGAAGCCGATATTTGGGGTAGAACTCGCAAATTTTCTCAAAAAGTCTATCACGGGTAATAAAAAGGGCTAATTCTGCCTGCAAAAGAGCTGACAAGTGACCAATAAAAATCAGGGTTTCGCTTTTGCTTTCCGTGCAACGAGCTTTTCCTTTCAGCGGAATCCGCTATAATGTGTGCCGTTTTTGGCCCTTAAAAACGCACCTATTTTCATTCATAAGAGGAAAAATCATGGCAAAACAAAAACATGCCCTACGGGCAGACACCGCCTCAAAATTCGCAAAGGAACGATGACCTATCAGCATCGGCGCGGTGTGATTAAAGAGCTGCAATTCAAGCGTTATTACGATAAACTCTCTTAACGTGTTGAACGAAATAAAAGGCAAAAGGCCGCTATCAGCGTCGACGAAGCACACAAATCGCTATTACGAAAAACCCGATAATAAGATTTTCTGCATAAGAATTTTAGTATCGGGCTTTCTCGTAAGTTTATGTAATGTATTGATATGAATGAGGTTATTATGACGGTAGCAGAAATTTTATTTACAACACTGGAACGTCAGGAATCAGCGATCCAGGCGAAGAGCGCGAAAAGCCACTTTTGAGACTATTTATCTTGACCTTAGAAGCGCACATCAGCAGCAGTGACAAACTATACCTTTACCCGCAAAGTGGAAGACCAAATTAAAATCAGACTTCCACCGATTTGGATGAATTATTCATTTTATTTAAGCACAAACCTCTCCCGGTGGCATTAGGACATTTGGGATTAAAAATTGTGCAATTTAGGGGCTTGCGAAAGATTAACCAATATAAACCGACGTAGAATCAGGTTTATTTTATCGCGCTACGATCAATGCAGTTACAAAATCAACGGATTTTTAACGGTGTTTTATAAAATTGCTACTTCACTTTCGTGGGCGTCCGATTTTTCGGCTTTGTGCCGTTTACCACAATCAGGCGTTCAATAATTCAGAATATTTGTGCAATCATTGGAAGTCAAATCCTGTGCTGTTGAGCTTGGATTATCTAACAAGGTTTTATAGAGTTCAGCTTTGGTTGCATCATTTGGCGAATATCCGTAATACAATTTATCCGCAATGCTTTGTGGCGTTTCAACATCGTGAGTTGTGTTGTAAATACAGTTCGATGGTCGGTTGAATATGATGGCTTTTCCAGCAAGGCTAATGTTTCACGGCTTTTAGACAACGAGGGTTGTGGTAGATAGTAATCGACATAGAAATTCCTCCTGCCCTTAATGTGTGCTTTGCGCAGATTTTGCCATATAATCGGCGGGTTTTATAGAGATCAAACATGTTGAGATGTTTAAAGGTTGGTATAACCGACGCTTCGCTGATCCGCAAGCCATGGGATTGGCGCGATTTTATATTCGGTTTCGTGTCATTATTTTTAGCGACCACTGCGCCGTTGTTGGTGGCGATTGTGTTGGCTTCTATTTATTGGATGCCCGGTGCGCTTATTGATGAAAAATTGAAGTGTCCCCGCTTAGTGAGCTGCGATGTTGGTGCTAGAGCGGTTTTATCGACTTCGGTTTTTGTCGTTGTATTGTTTTGATTCAATTTATGGGACTGATTAGCGAATTTATTACGTGATTTACCTCCACATGTTTAATCGCTTTACAAGGTGGTTTTTATCTTTGCGGAACGCTATCGGAACTGATTGATGCACAAACCGTGGAATCTATTTTCAGTACGGTAAAGAAAAATTCTCAGTTTGGGTGAATCGGCATTAAAACTCTCTCGGCATCTGTCATGAACTTGGTGACGCTTTCGGATTTGCTGCTTTCTTGGTGCCATGTGTTTTCCTGCACTTAAAGATACGCTTTCAACTGATTGATAGCGTCAGCCAGTTTCTCACGTAATCCTTTACGCTTCAAAAGTGTAGAATTGGAAATGCAACAACAAGTTCAATTATATTCGTGGGGAAATTGCTCGAGATTTTAGTGGTGACCGCGAGTTCTGCGCGCCATCTTCTTAACTTTCGGCTTGGAATTATCCGTTGCTATTGGCTGTGGCGGTTTGGGTTTTTCCGTCTTGGTGCCTTACATTGGGGCGGTGATGAGTCACTATTCCGGTCGTGTTGGTCGCGATTTTTCCAATTTGGCGACACTCACACATTCTGGTATATTTGCAGTTGCTTTCGTCGTTTCTAATTGTTGGACGGAAATCTCCTTGTGCCGTTTTATTTTCCGAGTCGTCAACCTCCACCGTTAATTATCATCATCGCCGTGTTGATTTTCCGGCGGTTTATGAGCTTCTGGGGCGTTTTCTTTGCCATTCCACTGGCAGCCCTCGTGAAAAGCAGTGGTCAATGCTGGCTTCAATGAAACGCTTTAAAGATGGGATTGTCACCGTAAAAACGTTGAAAAAGACGCACTTTGGGTTTAAAGTGCGGTCTTTTTCATCATTAAATTTTACTTCTTGATAGCACCAGCGTCTACGCTGGTGCTGTTTTTCAATAGGTGCGTGCACCACGGAGGACGAACTGCTATTTCTAAATCTCTGCCTAGTTTCTCAGAGCGCGTTTTCTAAAGAGGCATCAGAGGTCGATCACGCTCTCCTCGTCCTGTGTCTCAGATAGATCTAAAAGATTCTCACATAGATTTGGTATTCAATTTCACCTGATTTATCTTGATGAGTGAGTAACTGTTCCAAGTCTGGTATTCTATGTTTCACCACCATCACTATACCAGTCCTTTTTCTCTTATGCTTTTGGCGTTGATAAATATAGTGTGGATCTCACTTTTACTGTCAATAGGGGATAAGCTCTCAGTCGTTATCTTCATCAGAGCTGATTACTACTAAAAAGGCTAAATCATTTGGCTTAATGTGATTTTGCCATTCTTCCTCAACTGGATGATACAGTTTATGCAGATAGCAAGGTTAAGATTCATCATTGGTAAAAATCGCCAACAATACCATCCTCAATACTACACATTTTATAAAGGGAACGTGGATCACAATGGTTTGGAATTGAGTGGTGATAATGTTCAATATCTAGTTCTTTTTATGAGTAATTAATTCAATAATTCTTTATTCGATAATCAGCTAGAAATCGATAGAGCCTTTCTGACATCTTGTAGAATAAGGTTCATATCATTTTTGTTCATTAACATTCTCCTAGAAAAGAGGAGAATTTTCATGTGTTAAGATTAATAGGTTTTAATTGAACCCATGTGTTTTATGCAATGGTGAGGATTATTCAGTACTAAGTGATCTTTTGTTCTTTTAATTCGTTTAGCCATTGGTGGTTCATAGCAAATATCGTACCAGTGTAAATAGCCTCCTAATATCGCTAAAAGTAGTCTTTGTAGAGATTGAGCTTTGTCTTCTTTTATAGTTCGCTCTAAAGTCAAATAAATGTCTTGCCAACTTTTAATATATAATTGATAAGTGATTTCAGATTTCTAGCTTGCTAGTATATCGTCTATTGTTTCTTTAATTGTTTCTTGTTTTTGGCGCTATATTCATACATTCCACCAACAGTTAGTAAAAATAGGATCGTATGATTTCACTGTGTATAAGCAGCCTAATTTTCATTAGCAGTTGATACGCATATTGTTGCTGGGTATTATCTATCGTTTGGCTTCGACAATAATGGTTTTGTTGCATTTGATTAAATAAAGACGACATCGGGCTCGATTTTTGGCGTTATTTATTTTCAATATGGCCAGAATTCTATTTCGGCTATAAGTGACCAAAATCATAACCATTAAGAAGATTTTTGAATAAATCAGTTAAATACTTCATCAGTAAATAAAGCTATTCTTTCAAAAACACTTGATGTCAAAATATCTCGGCTCCTTGCGTTTCTCTATTTTTAATCTGTTTCCGGCTAGTCACTACCTGTCTTCTTCCATGTAATGTGCTGACAGCATTTATTCTTCCTTATATAAAATTTCACTGCATACAACTGCAAATTTACCCTCAGTTAGGTTCTTTATAATCCACTATGGAAAAACCTACGCAACCATACAAAATACTTTTTCTAATGAGAAAATGCCACTTTGTTACTTTTTCTAAAGGAAAGTGAAAATTCACTCACGACTGCACTTCTAGCTTAAAGTGCGGCCTTTTACCTTTGATACAATTAGAGTTTACTTCAAACACGATTTAACACAATGCAATACCGTCTTCGTTATTCGTAGCAGTGACTTCTTTTACGCTTGTTTGATGGCATCGAGGGCGTTGCCCATGGCGATGCTAAGGCGGCAGCGTTGCAACATATCCAAGTCGTTAAAATTGTCGCAGCGATAAATGCTTGTTCGTACTTTGCCAAATCGCTGTTCCGCCAAATTGAATGAGCTGCGCTTTGGTCGCAGCAGAGTTCATGCATTTCCGATATTCGTCTTTGGAGCGGTGAATACTTCAGTGGTAGGGAGGCTTGTTTCAGTACAGGTTCTACCGTTTGGATTTCTTCGGCGCTGCCCATGACTAATCTTTGTGTACATCCGTGAGGTTGCCTTGCAGCAACGGCGCTTGAGCCCGTAATTTCGCTTTCTTGCTTGATCAATTGTGTTCACCATCATTACAAAACCAATCCAAACCAGCGTAGTAGCCAAGTGGAAGGGCATAAAATCAGTAAAGCGTTTGAGTTTTATGAGGTCTGAGGGTTCTAAAGTCACGCTACAAAAGTGCGGTCGGATTTTTATCTAAATTAATGCACCCGCTGTAACAAATCAGCCATGTTAGCCTTTAGAGTTGTTCTGTGTAGGCGTAATGGCGTAAGGCGGACAGGCGAAAACTGGAATAAACGGGATGACCTCTGTTTTAGCATTCTTAATCTTCTTCCGTTTTTGGTGTAGATCTGATGTTGGCTGTTGAGCAGTGTGCCGTCAAATGAGTGCTAAATATTATGATGATCAGTGGTACGAAAGTGTGTTTTTATACAAAAATATAAATACAAACGTGAATTAATACGGGTGAAATCTATAGGAAATGTTGTGAAATTGTTGCGATTTCAGCAAAAACTGGAATTACTCGCTTGATATAATCGATAACTCACTTGACCGCTGTCTTTTTGTTTTAACCACATACCAGTTTTCTGGTACGTTCAGTTCCTTGCCTTTTCCGTTTCCCACATAAACAAAAGAGCTTGCCGGACGCCTTCAGTTGTCTGTGCTAATAAACCATAGCTTGCTCGGCTAAATTAAAATGAAATAGCGGATCGAGAGAAGAACCACATCAAAGTGCGGTTGATTTTGTGGCTGATTTAAAAAGCAGGCTGTTTTGATTGACGACTTGTGCGCGATCGGCACGTAAGGTTTGAATATTTCTTGTTTAATTGTTGCGCCACTGCTTTTTCCAATTCAAACGTCACCTTTGCCGCTTGGCAGCTATCAAAAGCAAGAGACCGCTACAGCGAAGCCCGTCTAAGCATTCACTGTCCAACGATATAAGGCAGAGCCGAGTTAAATGGGTTTCTTTTACGATCGCCGGTGAGGCACAAACGCTAGGATGGTATGCAAGGCAATTTTCGCCCGCACTAAACCCGGCGATAATACGACGCCGCCTTTTGTGTTACTTTGTTGTTGTTGCTTTTTCGTATATAATCGGCAGGAAAATGATGTGTTTTTGCTAGAATGAGGCGGCATTTTATCAAGTTTAAACAGAGTGGAGCAATTTATGTCAGATGAAAGAAAGAAAAGAGGCGGATTTTTGGTCTTGGTTTCGGATTGGGCACATAAAGCAGGAAGCATCAACGGAGACCGAAAGACCGGAATCAAAAGAACAGCTCCTAATGAATCTGAAGTGCAAAGCAAACGGCGAAAAACAACCTGCACTCAGATAAAACTGCGCGCGAAAATCCATCAACAGAAGACATGTTGATGGCGCAAGCGTCCGCCTGTGCCTGAAAACCATGAAGTTCAAGTAGAGGATCTCTCGAGAAGCCAGCGGCACAGGGCGTGACGCGCGCCATCGGATGAAGTCAACTCAATCTGTTGAAAAACGCTGAAAAGATTCAACCGCACGTTTCACGAGGCGAAGCGAAGTACGAGTCGAAAGTGCGGTGGATATTGAAGATGAATCTGTTGTTGAGCGGAGAACATGAAGAAGAAAGCGTCGTTGCCGACATGGTGAAACACAGGAAAAACCAAGCGAAGGTGGTTTTTGCGGATTCTCAAAGGCTTGGTAAAAGCCAAACAAAACATTGGGGCAGGTTTCACGTGGTTTCTTTCGCGGTAAAAATCGATGATGTGTTTGACGAGATTGGAAGAACAACTATCTCATTGCCGATATCGGTGTGCAAACCACCACAAGTATCAACAACAACAACGCAGCGACCCGATCGCTGGTTACAAAACGCAGATACCTATACACAACTGCAACTATGGGCGGGATCCTAAAAGCCGGTGGCGCAACGTGCGCTGATGGCAACAAAAAGCCTTATGTGATTTTTAATGGTAGGGGTGAATGGCGTAAGGTAAAACCACTACCATCGGCAAACTGGCGCGTAAATTCCAAATGGAGCTAAAATCTGTCATGTTGGCGGCGGTGATACTTTCGAGCTGCCGCAGTGAGACGGTTACAGGTGTGGGGCGAGCGTAATCATATTCCGGTGGTGGCACAAAAGCACCGGTTCGATTCGGCATGGTGATTTTTGATGCGATGCAATCAGCGGCGGCATAATATTGATGTGCTTATTGCCGAGCACCGCGTCGTTTACAAAATAAAATAACGATGGACAGACTGAAGAAAATCGTGCGCGTGATGATACGATGAAAGAGTGCCGCATGAAATTATACTCACACCACGGATGCGGGCACGAGTCAAAATACCATTAGCCAAGCTAAGTTATTTAACGACGCCGTTGGGCTTACCGGCATTAAGCAACAAGTGGATGGTACGCAAAAGGCGGCGTGATTTTTGCTATCGCCGACCAGTTTGAATTTGCCGATCACTATATCGGCGTGGGTGAAAAATTGAATTTACGCAATTTTAACGCAGAAGAATTTATTGACGCTGTTGCTCGCGAAGAGGAATAAAGTGCGGTTCAAAAATGAGCGTGTTTTCAGGAAGAAAAATGATTCGATTTTGCAAATGTGAGTAAAGCGTATTTGAGGCGGAAGACCGGCGCTACAAGGGTTAAAGCTTTTCATTGCCGGTGGGCAGTATGACCTGCTTGGTGGGGCATTCGGTGCGGGAAAAGTACCCTGCTGAGTAGTATGGGCATGGGAACGTGCCAATGGCGCAGGGCAAATTTGGTTTTAACGGGCCGGCTTGCCCGTTTATCCCGTCATGAAGGTGCGTTTTTGCGCCGTCAGTCGGCATGGTGCATCAAGATTATCGCTTATTGTCGGATCGTTCAGTGTTGGATAACGTGGCGCTGCCAGTGATTGTGCGGACAGCATCCGAAAAGATGCAATAGCCGTGCGTTGGCACATTGGATCGCGTGGGATTGCGCGATCGTGCAAATCACTTGCCGGCACACTTGTCGGTGGTGAACAACAGCGCATTGATATCGCGCGTGCCGTGTTGTGCATAAACCGCAGTGTTGTTGGCAGATGAACCACCGGCAACCTTAGATGATTCACTCTCTTTGAGATCTTCCAGTTGCTTTGAAGGGATCAATCGCCTTGGCATGACGGTGTCGCCACTCATGACACCGCGACGCATCGTGCAACAAAACCGAAACTGCTTGGTGCCAGGCAAGGGTTATTTACACTAGGGTAACATGAGTTTCGTCTGAATTTTCCTTTGCGGCGTTGCAAAGTGTATACGTGTTGCGTGCGGTATTGGCGGTTTGTTGAAACGTAAGTTTGCGACATTGCTAACCGTGTTGGTGATCGCCGTCTCTTTGACGATTCCAACCGTGAGCTGTTGCTTTGGAAAAATATTCATCCGCCACCACGCGAGTTTTATCCGGAAAGTGAACGACCGTGTGTTTACATAAAACTTGTCGGAAGAGGATGCCAATTTGGTGGTGGATCCGTCGAGCAAGGGTTGAATCACTGATTATATTTCCCGCCAGGGAAAGTTTGAACGAAGGTTTCGCCATTGGTCAGGTTTTTAGCGAAGGTTTGGACGTATTGGATGACAACCCGTTGCCGGCGGTGGTGATGATTAAACCGGCTAAAGCGTTTAACGAGTCCGCAACAACGCAATGATTGCGGGAAAACTTGGATAAAATCAAAGGTGTTCAAAGAAGTCCGTCTGGATAATGATTGGTTGGAAAAATTGACCGCACACTGGCTTGGTTGGTGGCACATGCGCCATTTTTCTGTACCGTGCTGATGGCAATTGCCGTTTTTCTTGGTGATCGGTAACAGCATTCGTGCTGGCGTTTACAGCAATCAAGCGAATATTGATGATGAGTGCTCGGTGCTACCGATCGAGTTTTCGTCCTCCGGCCATTTCTCTATACAGGCGCATGATTTATGCCGCACTGGGCGGTTCTTCGCTTGTGTTTTCAGTAGATCTCACCATTGGCTATTTCACCGGTGCGGTGAAAATATGCTGACCGATATCTTTGCCGTCAATTTCAGCAAACGGTTTTAGGATTGGTGAATTCCTTTTTCTTACTCGTGGTTTTGCGTCATAATGGGTTACATCGGCGCATGGTTCTCGGCCACGTTATATTCGCTTGTTGGATGAGAAAGGTTGGGGATAAAAACACAGAAGAAAAAGACCGCACTGATAAAAAGTGTGGTCTCGTACTAGATTTTAATGTTGGTGTGGTGTTGTATCAAAATGCGATTCATTGTTTTGTAGATGCTTTACAGGCTTGATGACAACAGAAACGCCGCTTCGCAATATTAGAGCTTCAAAATACTGCTGGCGACAGGTCAACCATTGTGCCAGTTAGTAGCCATGCGCTTAATCCGGCGATAGGTGCCGCAGTGGAGCCAAAACAGGTCAGCTATATACGTGCAAATAAAGCGGCATGATGTAAGAGTTTTCGCGATCGCCTTTCATCATTAGCCAAGCTACGAAAATGTTTGACCAAGAGTCCAGTGATGGCAACGCCTGCGCATACGCAACAACATTGATCGATTGGGTGTTGCCAACGTTCAGTCGCTTCACCAAAATCCATACTCCCGCCACAATCAGAAGTGCCATTTAACAGCGCGAACTTTTTGGTTTTGTGCATTTAAAAACAAAAGCAATGAGGGCGAGGGAGCAACGATAGGCTGTCATTTGCCATATGCGGGCGTCAGCCATTAAGGCGAGCTGTAAAATATAGCCACCTAAAAACTCGATGATCATAGCTAGCGATAATGACCAAACTGGTGCTTAAATCTTTTTATTTTGCTGGTGTATGAGCGTGTGAATGTTCGTGTTTTGTGTTGATGTGGCATCTCGTCCTTCATGACTTAATTTGTTTAAATGAGACAGCTTAAAACCCGTAGGGACTACAGGATCAAGTATTTTTGTTAGAATGGTATTTTTGGGAGGAAGAAATAGAAAGTCAATGAGCTGAGTAAACGTGCCGAATTCTTAGAAAACCATTCGTTACTATGAAAAACAAAGGTATCTTACCGGAACCAAAACGACAGGCTAACGGTTATCGATCGTATGATGAAGAAAGTGTGGCACTGCTTATGTTCATTAAAACTGTCGTCAACTTGGTTTTTCTTTGGAAGATGTTAAAACAACCAACGTACTCAAATTTCATAATACTAATCATTATTATGCGGACAAATTGGTTGCTTAAGCAACTGACGCTGAGTGGAAGATTTCACAATTACAAGATATCAAAGCGTTTTACGATCCATCGCCATTAAGGGAAAAGCTATAGTGAGTCGGATATGCAAAGCCATAGCAGGGCTTCAGGCAAAAATAAAGAGACGGTTTAGGTGTTTTCCCTAACAAAATCTGTTCGCTATTTTAAGCTTGCTTTTACGCCAGAATCTCCATTGATTTCGTGCAATGAGGTTGCGCTACGAGAACAGATCAAAGTGCGGTCAGTTTGTGCCACTAATAAACAACTGCCAACGCCGGTGATTGCGACGATAACGCAACTAAATCCGCAGCTGAGCGCTCGAGTCTTTGGCGACGACCGGAGAGTTCGTGGCGCTCGGTGCCGATACGATCACTCGGCCTCAATGGCGCTGTTGAGCGGTTCGACCAATACTGCTAACACGCCGATCATCAGCGCTTTTCCAATGCGCATCATCGCCAAGCCATAATGCCAAGAGAATCATGAGCAGCAAAAAGCTCGTGGCAGAAACCGTTCATGATTGACCGCACTTTTGTCGCTTGCATGGAATATTAGGGTGGATTTGATTAGTGGGTTAGCCCCGTCGTTTTGTCCATTGGGTTTTTCCTTTGTTTGTTGTTATTAGAGGCGTGTGCTTCAATGACATCATCCAGTTTTCCAAACGGGATAGAATCTTACTCAACATTTCCACATTGTTGGGTTCAATTTGCATCGATGTTTGCCGCTTGGCGCTTCGTATCCGTGCGGGAAGAACACGCCAGTACGCTGATTTTATCGTTTGCCAGTACGGTGGTGATATCGCGCAATAAACCGTTGCGATCTGACGCCACAATGCGAGATGTTGAGATGGAAGCCGTTGAGAATAATTATCGACTGGCAGGATTCACCACGTTCGGGTGAACGCTTTGTAGCTCAAAGTGTTCGCAATCACAGCGGTGAATGCGATACCACGCCCCATGGTGATGCTAGCCAGATGCTGTCTGCCGGAATCGGTTGGTAACGACAACGTGCGGTGCATTCAGTTGCCGACGCCTTCGACGATAACGCAGTCTTTGCGTTCGGTTTTTTGTTGAGGCGTTGGCCGCACTTTTTAGTGCTGACGTGACGCAGATTTCTTCATCCACTTCCTGCGCGGAGATTTTTGAGTGAATTTGTTTTGCAGGAAGTTGATTAGCTGTCGTCGAATATCCACCACACCGATGCCTGCATATAAATCGTCGAGGTTTTTCAGGTTATAACGCAGCAAGGAAACTTGTTTGTTCTACTGATTTTAAGCTGATGCCCGGCGGTTAGTTCGCTTTCAACAGTGCTTTGCGGCCGGAATATTTTTATCGCGATCCAGCTTTTTGAACCACGCGCCCAGATTTTTCGCACGGGCTTTTTGCCGTGTGATTAAAAATGAGATTAGAGGTTGAGCGGTCACGACTCGGGTTCAGGTTTTTCTGGTGATGATATCTACCTGATCGCTCATTTGGGCTGATGGGTGAACGGCACCGTGCGTCCGCCCACTTTGGCGCCGATACAACGGTGGCCGATTTCACTGTGAATGAGCGTAGGCAAAATCGGGCGGTGTTGAGCCGTGGGCAAATCACACTTTCGCCTTTCGGTGTAAGACATACGCGATCATCGAACGCCAGCTGCGTAATTTCCGCGATAGCGACCAGGTCAGATTTCGTCTTTCTCGTAACCGGAACGACAGGCGCTGGCCCCTTACTTGTTATGCATTTCCGGTGTGCCGCAACGCCCAATCCAGCATCATCGTGCATTTGTTGGGTACGAATTTGCTGCTTCGATCGGTTTGCCGCCTTTACCCAACACCACGGTATGGGATAGATTGGTAGCCGTTCGGTTTCCGGGTTGGCGACGTAATCGTCGAATTCTGTGAATGTTTGAGTGGTGTGCACTGTGCCAGGTGCGGTGTAACAATCTTGTAATTTTTGCGACGTGCACCCGCACGGACATCATATAAATCACTGAACTCTGGTGCTTTTTCTGCATTTTTCGCCAAATGCTGTAAATATGTTTTAGGGCGACCGTGACACTTCCATGGGGAATATTTTCTCTTGTAAATAGCGAGCTCAGTACAAAATCAGTAATATATTGCTCGAGGTCAAGGCGGCGTTCTTTTAATAATTTGGCGATCGCGCGATATTGTTCGCGTGCAAATATGCGAAAACAATAATCTTCCAGTTCCCTTTGGCTGTCCGATGCCTAAAGCGGTTGGCAAGCAGGGCGTAATGTTAGCACATTCTTTTGGCGGCGAGGACGACGTTCTTCTTCGTATAATTTTTCGGCATCACGCAAAAGGCGATACGCTCCACTAATTTGATAATCCTGGCGAAATCATCTACATGGCGAGCAACATCGGCGCGTTGTCTGCTGAGCTGCTGGCAGAATGGGTGATGTTGAGTTGGCGGATATTGTCCATTTCGATAACACCGCGTACCCGGTTTGCTGATACTGGCGCCAAATCTTCTTCAATTTGGGCTAAATCACAAGTTGATCGCGGACAATAGGAAGAGCATGGCGGTGAACAAGCTATCAGCATCCATGTTTAGCTGGTAGGTTTTACCATTTCCACGCCGAACGTCAGCAATGGGCTTCTTCCTGCTGATGCTCGGCACGCAGGTCATTTTCTGTCGCGAATAATAGCCGTGCCGTCATTAGAGTTAACTGACATTTTCACGCGACGTCAAGTTAGCGCACCGCGCAATCTAAAATCTTTAGGATTTAATGATGGATCCTCTGCGAGCATAGCGAAATCTATCTTTTCAGAATAAACTTATCGACTCTAGGCCAACCGGTTTGCGGGAACATATCCGATCATGGCGACTTTTATCAATTGATAGCCTGCGTCACCGCAATTTCCGTATCTCGCACTGATGTTGCAGAGTTACGAAAAACATACAGAATACTTTTCCAGCCTGTAACTGACAGGCATTTTAAAGCAAATGCGGCACCACTGTGCGTGGCGGGTCCGACAACTATTGAAGGTTGCTGCGTCCGCTTGACTGATAAAGGTTTATCCAAAATCAGTTCAGTAAATTGGACATTATAAATAACCCGTTTCGTTCAGATTGAGCGCGGGCTTTTCCACCATCGCATGAAACTTTAATTCTACCACTTTTTGCTGCGACTCATCAGTAAGGTGAAGTTGCCCAGCCTCAGAATAAATCTAACACGCGATCTTATTTGGTTGCAGCTCCAACACGGTCTAACGTCGTTACGATCATTTGTTGTTGTTGGCATTAATTTGAATGAAAATCGCGACATCAAATTGCAACGTGATGTCATCGCTGAAAACGGTATGCCTGTTCTACGCCATAGTGTTCAAGCTGTCATGTTCTTTGTCCGAAATAACAGCTGGAGTTAATTGTTGTTCGGCAAGCCATAATAATAAAGTGCGGTCGATTTTCAGTAATATGGCATGGCGTAATCATGGCGATACCAGTGCCTGCCACAACAAGTTCAATATACCCCAGTGTTGTGGCGTTGTCCGACTGCTCGAGTGCGGTCAGTTTGGGCAATAAATCATTCAGTGACTTTTCCAACACCAAACAATGGTCGATAATTTGACTGAATCGCCGTAAGCCGATATTCAGTTTGCGATTTTCTGCCTGTCAAACAATACGCTTCAACAGCACCGACGACGGTAATGCCAAAACTCTCACCGTGCAATAACGGCGTGAAATGCGAAGCACCGGCTGTAAACAGGATAAAGCGGTGAACCGAAATTACTGCAGTTGTTTGGCAGAACGTTTGTAATTCAATGAAGATATGTTGATTTTGGCACCCCGCATTGCTCAAACGAAAATAAACGCATGGCGGTGTTTGGCGCTGCAGGGACTTGGGCGTAAAATATGCTGTCTACTGCCAGCCGTATTGGTTTTCTTTCTTCCAGCCGCGAACTTCACGCTTTCTTGCGGCAGCGCGTTTTCAATAAACCAGGTCGCCGTTAAGTGAGTCACGCCTAGGCCTTGATAATCAAAATAAAGAATGTGATGCGGTGAAAATTTTCGGTCTTTTTCTTTGGTTTGGTGTCGCTGTAGTAATACCATATTCCTTTTGAATACAGCTGTGTTGGGTAAATAATTCTCGACTTTTTCAGGCTTGTCCTAATCACGGTTTTAATACAATGCGTATAAACCGTTTGGCTGCCGATAATACAGGTTCGTCAAATTAGGTTTGATTCAAGTAATAATTCCCGCCATAAAGGTTAAATTATCTTTGATTAAGGAAACGATCCCAAAGCCTTTTCTTCGCGGTAACGATAGGTCATGTCACTTTTCACGGCTGCGGAGCCTGCGCAATGAGTGCAAATCAATGCGCCAGCCTGGGTGCCAGGGTTGAAACTCAAAGGTGCGTAGCGCTGGTTCACATTGGTTTTGCGATGCGGCTGAGTGCGTTTAAAACACTGCAAATATGTTGGAACAATTGCGGATAGGCTGTCCCGGTTCCAATACGCAGCAAAATGAGTTCGTTTAAATAGCCGCTTGTACAAGAACAACATTTTGTAATGGCAAGGCAATGGCAGCAGGTTCTGCTTTGGTGAAATTTTCAGATCGCCACGGACCGCTCCACACGTACGTAACAGCGGGTCTATGTCTACGCTTGCAGCATCGACGCTTTTGCCACGTGCGCCTTTTGCCAATACGCTGATACGCCCGAAATCTTCGGTCAGTAAATCTCTACCAATAGCTGGTTTCGCTGTAAGATTTTGCGATGATGGCTGAAACCGCGTTGCCAATTTTTCGATGATGTCGCCCTTTCGTCGATACCGGTGTTTATTTTGTGAATTCCCACCGCACTTTGTGCGGATTTGCAGGCGATTTTAGAAGAAGAAAAATGGGATATAACAGGGTGATTGCCTGTGAGGTTTCGGAACAGCAGGCAATAGCAGGCTTTCTACCTGCTTTTTGCTCAAATATTCAAGTGAGCTTTGGACATTGCCGCTACTTCTGCTGCAATCGGTTTCCACTTTCTCCGATACCTTCGCCCACTTCTAGGCGGATGAAGTTAGAGATGTCGGCACCTTTTTCTTTTAACAAATCGCAACGGATTTAGATGGATCCATGACGAATGGTTGACCTGTTAAAGAGAACTTCACCGGTGAATTTTCTTCATGCGGCCTTCAACCATTTTTCTGCGATTTCGCGTGGTTTACGGATTGCATTTGCGATATCCGCCGGATGTTGCGTTCGTGTTCAACCGCCAGCCGGAACATCACTTGGGTTAACGTGAGTCTGGGCGGCTTGCTGCACGCACGTGCATTGCGTGTCGTTTTAATAATTCATCGTCTGCGCCTTACCAGCCACTAATGCACCGATTTTTCGCGCCGTGTGAAGTAGAACCTGACAACATCAGCCTTCGATGCAGCAACACGACGGATGGTCGATGTTTCACCGATTTTCGCCACTAGATGGCACGATTTTTCTTCAAATTGTGCTTGAAGTTGTCTCGATAGTTGCGCCTTTGTTGGCTGCACGTAGTCTGCCACTTCGTTGGCTAAACCTAGAAAGCCGGCATCTTTTTGCTACGAGTCGGTTTCGCAGTTCATTTTCAACTAATACACGGAAACCATTTTGTACACGCGACGGGTAACACCTTCAGCTGCAGCGACCTGCATTTTTTCGCCGCTTTTGCGTGACGGATTTACGCATGTTGTCGATGGCTAATTCGATGTCGCCGTTTGCTTCAACTAATGCTTTTTACATTCCATCATTGCCTGCGCCGGTGCGTTCCGCGGTTCTTTTTACTAATGATGCTGTGAGTTTCAGCCATTTTTAAAAATCCTCTGTCAGTTTAAGTGCGGTGGAAAAAGACCGCTTTTACGCTCTAATACAGGAGCTAGTTTGGCCCTGCTCATGGTCAATCGTCTGATTAATAAGCAGGCTTACGCCTTATCGCAACCGCTCGGGATTATTCTGCGGCTTGCGCTAATTCTTCAGCAACCGCGGCTTCGTTACCACGACCTTCTTTGATCGCTGCAGCAGCAGAAGAAAGATAAAGTTGAATTGCACGTCTGCGTCATCGTTACCTGGGATAACGAAATCTACGCCGTCCGGGCTAGAGTTAGATATCAACGATAGCAAAATACGAATACCCAAAGTTGTTTGCTTCTTTCACTGCGATATGTTCGTGGTCTGCACCTATCACGAAATAATGCATCCGGAAGACCACCATCTCTTTGATACCGCCAAGGCTTAATTCAGTTTTTCCATCTCACGGGTACGTATTAACGCTTCTTTTTGGTTAATTTGTCGAAAGTGCCGTCTTGAGATTGCGTTTCTAAATCTTTTAAACGTTTGATGGATTGACGAACTGTTTTCCAGTTGGTCAACATACCGCCTAACCAACGGTGGTTTACATAGTATTGTTGACAGTCTAACTGCGGCTTGCACTGCCATCGGTCGCTGCGCGTTTGGTACCAACGAATAATACTTTACCGTTGTTGCTCGCAATGCGGGTTAACTCAGCTAATGCTGCGTTGAACATTGGAACGGTTTTTCAAGGTTGATGATATGAACACGTTGCGTGGTCCGACGAATGGTTTCGATTTTTGGGTTTCCAGTAACAAGTTTGGTGACCGAAGTGAACGCTCTAGCGAAGCATATCGCGCATAGAAACTTGTGCCATAATAATTTTTCCTTTTGTTTGGGTTTTAGCCTCCACATATCAAGCCAATCGACCGTTTGGCACCCCGATTCAACCTTTCTGATATGTGTGTTTTTAGTAAATTTCAGTTAAAAATAAACGTTACTTTTTAAACAGCAAAAATAACGGCGTGCTTTATACCATAAAGTGCGGGTGGGTTTCAACAGTTTTTGTTGTGAGAGGAAAATTGACATAAAACAGACTAGCACATGCTCTGAAAGGGGAAAAGTGCGGTCTGTTTTGAGAATATTTTATTCTCTTCTTTCCTTCGCTCTCAGAATGATTTTCTTGGATGTCGGCTGCCATTTTTGATCGCATTCCTGAGGCAATATCGCGCATAGAGCGGGTTTTGAGAATAACCACATGTTGGGATCATAAACCTGTGACATGAGGGCGACTATGACGTCGCATCAAAATAATAGTCGCCGATTTCTTTCACTAATTCCGGCTCCATGCCCTATCTTTCCCAGCGCGTTTACGCACGGCAGCAGCATCAGAAGGTTTCACGGATCATTTTCGTCTGCGCCGGCTTCGATATGAGCAAAAGTGCTGAAAACGGTCATAGCACTGACAATAATGATTTTAATGTTCGGATTCACTTCACGAAGCAAAGTTTTGATGTTTTCTGCTTGTTCTTTATTATTAATAGCGATGACCAATGTTCTGCTGTTCCTAAACCAGCAGCGATAGAAATCGCGGCGAGATGCATCATAAAATAGGATTTAATACGTATTCATTTGAAAGCTGATCATGTTCAGTTCAAATCATCAATAGTGGTGGCGTAGCCGCTTAGCATATCAGTCATTTCACGGTTGACCGAAAACGTCCCATGCCGACGATGAGGAATTGTTCGTGGTTCATCGTCTACGTGAGCATATTCTTTCTGCAGTCGGTTTGAGGGCCGTGCGCTTCTAAAATCAACATAATAGGCGTTAATACCATGGATAGCACCGATTGCGGTCATGTGCGTGGCGGTTTCATCAATCACACGGTTGAGAAGGCGACAGAAACCACAAAAAGCAAATTCTCCACTTGCAGGCGCAGAGCAAGCGTTTACCCTGCAGCCCATTTTGTGCGTGCTTTTCGCTGCGCAGGCGGCGAGATAATACAGATACCTGTAAGCATTAAAGGCTGAATACGCCGATACCAGTAGCGTAGTTTTCCAGCGACGTCGGTGAGATTGAGTGACATTCCACGCCGGAGAAAATAGCCAACAATAAACCACGGAACAGTTCGATGTCGGCTTTCAATTGATGGCGGAAAGCCGATTCCGATACGCATAACACCGCGACAAAGGCGCGGCTATGACTGTCGCCCTGCTTCCATGATGTCGCAGACCCAGCACCACCGATAAGGCGGCAGCCGTCATCACGCTTCACGCGCGCGGGGTCGAGCTGCATACGGAATACCAGTTCAAAATGCGACGTCCAATAAGCTGGGATGGCTACGCGATTAAGGCGATGGTGGCGGATTCCCACCCGAAAATGGTTGCTTCGGTTTCAGGTAGGGAAAGGTGGGTACGATAGCCAGTAACTGGCGATCAACAAATCTTCAAAATAGTAAGATCGAGTACCATTTTCTTTGTCGGGCGGGTGGACGGGCGTTTACGATTCTCCACACTTGCCATCACGATGGCGGTGGAGTAAGCACGAACGGAAGAACAGAATAAAGACCACCTCCATGCCGGGTGTGCACGGAAACGAGGTCGTGTAGAGCGGATATCACCGCTTGTAAACTGCAGAGCGAAATTTGTTTTGCGTAAGCTCCGCAATGGGACGGTTTCATTTCCAACCGATCTGAACAGAGAACATCCCCACACCGATTCTGCCAATGTGCAAAATGGCGTAGAATCGATCACTAATTTCAAGCCGAAGGGCCAATTATTAGGCCGGCTAAATGCTGAGCACTGAACCTAAACCGATACGTTTAAATAATGCGCTCACACAGCATGCACGCTAATAACGTGCGAATTCAATGCGCCCTAGACTTCCATCTGTTCCCCAGAAATCAATGTGTTGTGATGAATCTTAAAAACAAAGACCTATTTAGCGTCAGGGTGATGTGTTGAGGAAATGTGCAAATATGATAGGTTTGACATAAAGGACTATCTCATGTACTTTCTTTTGGAAAAAATAAAGCCGTATAAAACAGACTTTTTGCTCTTTCTGAACATTGATTAACATGAATCAAATAACAATTTGTGCCATCTTGTTCTATGCTATAGCAATAACAGCCGTAGTTTTTGCGTATCCACTGAATGTTGTTTGATGGATTGTAGCGCAGTCGCTTCAGTAATTCCAACACTTCCCCTTCTTGAGCTCAGGCATGCTTTCCAGCATGACGACAGCCGGAGCAGGGCAAGGTTCGCCGCCGTAAAAGTGCGTATGGCATCCGGCACGATGTCCTTTTGGATCTTTACTCTAATTTGTGCACAACGTGGTAGAAATACTCGCAGTGCGTTTTCACTATCTGTGAAATAAAAATAATGTCGATCAAACCACGCTTTTACGCCTGTGCGAAAGCAGCGATTTTGGCTCTGCTTTGGCAAGGAAGCGTTTTTCCCGCAGACGAGCAATTAGCTTGAAGATCAATAAACCGTAGTTCACTAATAATCGCTGACCGGACAAATTCTTTTAATAAAGTTTCGGTTTTTCCGTAGTCAAGGGCCAAAGCGGGCAGGATCGTCCCGCGTAGGCTAGATAGGTAGAACCGATAACGTTGTCGATCCCCACCACACAAAGTGTATGACCTTCCATCGCACGGTACATCGCCGGTTTCCAACCGCCGCTAATACAATGCCGAACACGACAATAAACCGCCGATAATCGCGATTTGGACCTGCACACTGATTTTTGCGGAACACTAATTGAATGTAACTAAACACGCCGATGGTGCCAGCATAGAATAGATAATAGCTATGTAAAGCGCGACCAGTTTCTCAAAAGATCGACGGAATGCAGAAGTGAAACAGATTTGCGCACGTTCGGTAAATCGACAGCTAAACCGCTAAGCATGGCGAAGCCCAGTTTGACGGACTGAGGTCATCACAAAAGGGATGCGATGAGGTCAGCGAGGAAAACTACCATGCCAATCCAAAAACGAGCGTTGTGCTCTTTTCGGATCGCTTTGCATTTTGCTGCGCCCTTTTTCGATTCAATTTCACGCGGAACATCGGCAATAAAGTGACTTTTACGCCGGCGTAAGTTCCAAGTGCTGTGGCAATGGTGGCTCACGCATGCACAGAAAATTGTGGAATGCCGGTAAATAACGAGGCAAGGTTACAGCCCATCGCCAAACGTGCACAGAAACCGGCAATAGCACCTGCCAGATTAAGGCTTGACGATACGGCGTTTTGTGTGGCTGATTACGCCATTTCACATTAGTTTGCCACAATGCTGCGGAGATACAGCGGCAAACATGCCTGAGATCATCACGCCATCAACATGTGGCAAAAATCAGTGCCCTTTGCATGACCGATGATTTGTGTAACTCAATCGGAAACATCGATGCCCAAGGTTTTGTAGTGCGCGCTCACTAGCGAGTAAATTCGCCAGTGACTGCCCAATAGGTGCCGGTATGCAGAAATAATAGGCCGAGATTAAAACCGGCGGCGATAACGGCGATAACGGGATTCAACTATTTAATCAAATATTGTTGTTTGAACTGTTATGTAAAACTTCGTTCATTTTTATCCTAATAAAGTGGATGAAAGTATTACAGGAAGGTATAACAATGAGAAAAGGCTCAAAAGAAGAGGGCTTTGTCATTTCCTATACACAAAAGCTTGCGATATAAAGTGAAAGTACAAATTAGATTTGCGGGCGCTAGTCTAAAGATTATGCTGTTTCTGCAACAAATATGTGTAGCGAAAATGGGAAAAAGTGCGGTGGATCAGGTTTTTACTAGCAGATAGGCTTTCGGTGCCGGCAGAATGTCTTGTCCGTCACGCACCCTAGGTCGTACATTGCCTGTACTTTGGCGACGTCTTTTTCAATGCGGCGAATAGTAGCGGCGTAACAGAAGGTCGAATAGCAAAAATCTCGCCTTTGTCGTTAAGACGAATGACCTCTTCCACCGCACGGTTATAGTCCGCTTAGCGGTTGCTCAGACGTTCAACCAGTTTTGGGTAACGGCGATAAAAAGCGATTAAAAATCAGCGGATGAGTCGCATTGTGTTTTGCGGTAATCCATGGGCGGGTGAGACGACGACTGATTTTGTCGAGCGCAACTGTTGACAGAAACGCAACGGAATACTCGTCCGCAATGCCGCCCAGTCTAAATATTTTTGCCGTTGATTTCACCATTTTCGACACGAAAGCGCATGGCGGAGGTGGCACGCGGGAGTTTCCACTTTGCTCAAAGGCATCGTGGATTTTTCATATTCCGCTTCACCACTTTCACGTTAGTTAACACCGTGTAAAAGTCGATACCCGAACGGGCGGATGCGTGCATCATCGAACACGTCCAATTCAAGGTAGCTGATAAAAAGCGAAATCTTTTGTTGACGATGATTGCCTGTGGTGAACAGGCTGTACCCATCCAATGTACGTTTGTCGTTGAGATGGTATTTTTGTTGTAGCGCAGGACTGAGCCTTTTTGTTTTGAAGAAATTTACACCGAATAATGCACCGGCGAGACTACTAACAATCGCCGTCAATGAATCTGTTCATCCAAGAAGACATCCAACACGCCGGCGGTGAACATCGCGCATGGCCACCGCCTAATACTAATCAGACTTTCATCAGCTTAAACTCATGAAGGCAAGGGGTTGCATATCAGGCAAGGTTTGACAGTTTGTAGGGCAAGCGGAACGCCTGACCTTCTTCCAACGGCGTATCGCGGCTGCAACCACAAAAACACCGTGAAAATTAACCGCCGCCGTGATGGTGCCCGGTGAGTGCGCCAGTTATCGCCAAGTGCCATTTTCCAATGCAGAACCGATTTCCGGCAGACTTTGTGTAGTGCTGCGAAAATAAATAAAAGCGCGTTTATTGGCACCACGATATTTGGCACGCGCACGGTTTCTTGCCCGATCGCAACAGCCCTTTTGGGAAGGGAAATTGCCTATGTCTGATGTTTTGTGATTTAATGCTTGCGGAATAAATTCTAATTGGGTTGCTGCCACTAAACCAGTGCACGCCATCTTGAATGTCCAATAAATCCCAACTATCGCTTCAACAGTAGGTTCGAGGCTAAACCAGGTCGGGTTGAGTAAAAATCACGCGCGGCATGAGCCATTTACATCAATACGATTGCGCGAAAATAGACCGCACCGATGCCTTTTGCGCGGCTGCGCCGAGAATTTGCTAATCTAACAGCGTGAAAGTGACTTTTGAAGCCATATTTTTCAGTTGATCCAGCGCCGATGGCAGTAATTCACTCTTCTAACAGCATATAAAAGGTCTGTTCATTTTGACGAATTAAACGGAACAAGCGCGCTCATTTTGCCCCTTTCGGATCACAATGGGCGGTCAGGCGTGGATTCGCCAACTGCCAACTTAGTGACATCGCAAGTGAGTTGACCTGCAAATATTTTTCTGCATCCGTGCCCTACACTTTTCAATCAGTGAGTGGTGCGTTAACGGGCAAATCAATGTCGTCCTGTTGTGCCGTTAAAAGGAATAAAGCCATCGTACTTTCCTTAAAATATCAATCAATTACTCAGATTTTGAATTTGTTCCGCATTTGCTCAATTAACACTTTCAACTCAATGGCAGGAGTGGTCCATCGACATTAATGGATTTAGATGCCAGGTGTTGGATTCACGGTTCAGTTCTTGCATCATGAAATCCAACTTGCCCCACTGCGCCGCCTTTGCGCAGAATGTTTTGCGTTTCTTTGACGTGTAATTGCAAACGATCCAATTCTTCGGCGACATCTATGCGTTGTGCTACATGCAATCAGCTCTTGCTCTAAACGTTGTGGATCCGGTTGCAGTTGAACTTCTTCAAAGCGATGCAACATGCGTTCGCGTTGCCATTGTCAAAATCTCCGGCATTTTGGACCGCACTTTTGCTGTTCTTCATGGATGGCTTCAAGACGTTGTGTCCGCAACGTATGGATTTTCTCTCCTTCGCGTTGGCGCATAGCGATCAAATTCCTCGGACCACTTGCTCAAAGCCGCCATAATAAATCTTGGCTGATTAAATCACATCCTGTTCCGGCACTTCCACCACGCCCGGGTAGCGTAATACATCGGTTAAAGTGGGATTCACCTTCGCCCGCTTGATTGTTTCAACCATTGCAAGATTGCAGTCACTGGCATGAGTTCTTGCAGTTATGCGCATTCGGCGGCGGTTTGTTTTTGTTTATCAATGCAGCAAAGTACATCGATTTTTGCCACAGGTGGTTTTTGACGCAGGGTTTTCGCGTAAGGTGTTTTCTAAACTACGGAATTGTTCCCGGCAGGCGGAAAGGTTTCTAAATAACGTTGATTGACCGAACGGATTTCCCAAACTGCGTGCAGTCTTTTTGGATTTCTAAACTGGCGAATGCCGTCATGTACTAAATCTAATAATTCAGTTTTTAGGCGCTAAAATTGCGTGCTATTGTACGCCTGCAAATACATTTCTGTCAGTTTGCGTGCTAGAATGGTTCGTGTTGCTTAACGAGGATTTTCATGCGTCCGAATCAACGTGCCCAGCCCACCAAGCCGCCTGATTAAAATCACCGTCATTATACAAACACGCAGGAAGGTTCCGTGACTGGTGGAATCTAGCGATACGAGTGTTGTACTGCCACCGTGAAGATGGCGTGCGCGCTTTTTAAAAGGACAGGACAAGGTTAGGTCACGGCGGGAATACGGCATGTTGCCACGTTCAACTCCACAGCCGCATGCAACGTGAAACGAAAAGGCAAAAACAAGGCGGTCGTGCCGAAATTCGGCGTTTAATCGCCCGTTCCTTACGCGCCGCGGTGGATTTAGAAAGCGCTGGTGAGACGTTGTAATACATTGGACTGTGATGTGATCCAAGCGGACGGCGGCACACGTACCGCTTCTATTACCGGCGCTTGCGTGGCGTTATGTGATGCATTGAACGGTTTGCGTAGCAGACGGCACGTATAACAAAATCCGTTGAAAGGCTTTGCGTGGCGGCGTTTCTGTCGGCATCGTAAACGGGCGAAGCTGTATGCGATTTGGAATACGTAGAGATTGCCGCAGAAACAGACGCGAATGTGTCGTGATGGAAGACGGCCGCATGATTGAAGTGCAAAGGCCTGCGGGAGGTGAACCGTTCAGCCGAGAATTATTAACCTTTATTAGATCCTCCTTCACTTAAGGGCTGGGAGGTCATTTTCCAAACAACGTGCGGCATTGGCAGAATAAGGATAGGAAGATGGAAAACTATAAACAACAGTTTATTGAATTCGCCCTTGCCCGTCAGGGTTTTAAAATTTGGCGAGTTCACCTGAAATCCGGCCGTGTGAGCCCTTATTTCTTTAACGCCGGTGTTTAACAAGGCGCATCTTGCCGTTTAGGTGAACTTTCGGCACGGCGCGCACAAGATGCCGGTTTGCACATGACGCATGATTTTTGGCCCGGCGTAGGTATTCCCTACTGCTACGCAGTATCTATTGCGTTATTCAGCCGTTTTCCATTACAGACGTGTGCTAACCGCAAAGAAACCAGATCCGCGCGAGGGCGGCAATTTAATCGGCAGTCCGTTGCGTGGCAAGGCGGTGATTTGAGTAGGGACGATGTGATCACTGCCGGTACGGCAATTCCGTGAATCCGCACATTATTCAAGACGCAATGAAGCGCAAAATTCAGCGCGGTGTTGATGCTTTAAACCGTCAAGAGCGGCGTAGCAGGTGGGCTTTCGCCATTCAGAAGTCGAGCGCGATTACCAATGCGACTGTTATCTATCATTGATTTTGCTGAGTTTGATGGCGTTCGTGAAACTCAACGGAATACCAACAATATTTACCGGCAATGCGCGCTTATCGTGAGCAATACGGCATTCATCAGCGAAAGTGCGGTTGTGCTGTCTCAATTTGCTGGAGGAAAATCACCACTCTCTACTGGGCTCTGGCTGGGTGACAATGAATTTGTTAGAAATTTTAGGTCTTATGTCGAGCTTTCTCGATTGGGCGGTGGCTATGTTGGCGGAGTGTTTGGCCATCTGCGAAAAACACTGTATGAACTGGGCACAGTCAATTCTTCTTTCTTCGAAAACGAAAACCACCCGTCAACTATTGTTTATGCAAAACCACCTTTTTGCTGTGTTGGGCATTTAAAAAGCAAAGCTAGAGGCGTGTCACGGAAAGTGACATTCTGTTAGCGACCCATTAATGGACCAATGCAACTAGACGTGCAGTCGCCGATTTAGCGCTGAAGGCATTTAGCATTAACTGGCAAACAGGTGGATTTTCCGATTCGTCATGGTGATTCGTGAATTTCGTCTGGGGTGCGGACAACGTGCGGATTTTATTGCGGGCGTTTTTATCGGCAAACTCAAGCCGCATTTTCTCGACGATCATTTACATGACAATGAGACGTGCTCTTTATTGTGCCGAAGAACTGGGGTTATCCGCGTTCAGATTTGAGCAAATGTTGGCAATGGAAATGCGGCGCGTCACTTGCACGCGGCGGTTTTTATCAACAAGGCGGCTACTGAGCAGCATTCCGGCTCAAGGTGCTGCTATCAAACAGCAATCTCAATCCTCTTCCGGCCCCAGCTGACGATGCTTATCGAGCGCTTTGGCGATCGGTGCGAAGACGATCAGCCCACGAGTGAGACGTGCTTATCGTCGTTTAATGAACAAAATCATCCGGATAAAATTAGTGGGCAAAAGGGTTGCCACCGGAAATGATGGAAATGGCGAGAAACTAGCAAATTAAAGCCGCGCGCGACGTTACGCAAAACCAAGTTGAAACGCTTTGCGCGTCATTTTAGCCCCGATGCGAGGTGCGCGAATCCTCTCGTACGTCAGGTATTAACGGGAAGTGAACGATTACGATTTGTGCATTTTCGAATTTGTCCGTGTGGTGGATCAACGCCTCCGCCGAGTGTTTTTATCGTCTTTGCCTGAATTACTCCAACAGGGCTCCACGCCAAGCAGTACGCCAGTACGTGTGCAGACTGCTCCGGACAACATCCCCAATGAAGGCGGAAAAATGCCGAGCACGCCACTCGGTGCAATTCCACGTTGGTTTAAATTGCGGCTGCCCGTCGAAACCGTCAATGCGGCAACGGCGGCGCTCTGTTGAAACAACCGGAACTTGTTTAAGAAGCCGCAAAGCCATTCGTCAGCCGTCCACCAGACAGGTAGATGAGTGTCGAAAGTGCGCTAGGCTGGGATTCCACCGACTGCTTACGACATTGCTGACGCGGTGCAACAAGGGTGGCGCCACCGAAATTTACGATTCACGCCGCACCAAAGCGGATGGTTATCGCGCTGATCGTATCAACTGGAAAAATTGGTGAAATCGCCAAAAACTCCCATATTCAGTGATCGCCATATGGCGAAATTTGGCGTTGGAAAGGTCGGGCAACGATGCTTAGAAATAACCGGCTGCGATGATCTGATCGGGTTGGTCGCGGTTGCGCTCAATATCCCAATTTAAGCCGTGTGCTAAAACATAACGATGCGCCATTAAATTGGTCTGAAATCCTGCCTATTTTGCGCAAATATGCCACGTAGAAAATTGTCGCGACAGTGGTTTTTACCATGTGGCGCGCATTAAAGCAATGGCTGCAGTATTTGAAATGTGAATATAGAAGCAACGGATTTGTTGAGTTGTAAAACATTCGCATGATGGAGATGAATTGCAGGCATTGTTGGAGCTGCATTTGAGATAGCGTTATGTTTGAAAAATAACTGAAAAATGCACCGCACTTTTTAACTCATGTGCTGCCAGATAGCACTTTCCTTTCTACACATAAATTACAGCCCGCATAAAAGCGACGCTTATTCCCATAAAACAAGCCCGTGCCATATAAATAAAGCGTCAACACTTATCTCCACCACACAACTCAGTTCCATGGTGTTCCTCTAACTCAATGTCGAACCCGTTTATTTCAAGTCGAATCGCCTAATTTTGCCTTTAAATTCCACGTTTTTACCACTGCGTTAAAAAGTGCGGTTGGATTCTGAGGTGTTCTTAACAGGCTGAGATTGTTCCGGACGGAGAAAGCGTACCGCGTTGTTGCACCTTGGCTTTTTGTCTATGACGGCAATGTCACCTAATTGGCAATGCGCCGTTGAAGGTGAATTGGGTTGCGCAACACAATGCTTTCGCCGATAAAAAGTGGCGAGTGGAAAGGTGTTTTGGTGACCAATAAAAGCGTACACGCGGGTTTGGCAATTTTGTAAGATTTCTCATTTTGCAACAGCGTTTATATCGGCATAACGCAAGGCCTCGTCTCGATCGCCGGTGACGAAAATGGCGGAAGTACCACTTTGGCGGAGTGCTTGCAACATCATCGCAGCGGGATTTATTGTAGCGTGGGATGTTCATCTAGGCACTGAACGACTCGTCACAAAATTAGTTCAGGATTTGGTGCAATGGCGCGTGCCAAGGCGACACGTGTTGTTGCCACCGGAAAGTTGGTGCGGAAAACGGTCGGCGAGCGCACAAAATACCGGTGAGCGCCATTACTTCGTCAATGCGTTGTCGTTCTTCAGGAGCGACCTTTGCCATCGCCCAACCCGTAAGCAATATTGCGATACGCATATCTGAGTGTGGAAATAACACGCCTTCCTGCACCACATAACCTAGCCGACGCGCTGTTGCGGTGGAATATTGCAATTGCGCCAAAAATCAGCCGCTCTTTAGATACGTTTCACCACGTTATCAGGTTGTTCAAAACCGGCAATAGCACGTAACGAGTCGTTTTTCCACAGCCGGCTTAGCGACAGAGTAAACAAAGATTTCGCCTACTATGCAGTTCGAAATCTACATAGTCATATGTTCTGCCAGAAATATGTTTATTGAGGCAGATGGATTTGGAGGAGTGTTGTTTGCATAGAAGTTTGTGTTGTCATTATTTAAACGCATATTTTTCAGTCAAAAACGCCGGAATGCCGGAAAATAGCATCGAGCATTATGGCATAGGTGTGGCGGCTGCATAATTGGGCATCGCTAGTGTATTCCGCAAACGGCGATGGATAAGGTTTTCGATGTCGTTTGGGGGTGAGCAATCAAGGTGGCGGTGAGCTCTTTTCATTGGGTTTAAAAACACTGCTGCAAAGGCGCGTAATGCCTGGCAACAGCATGGCAGGAATGGCAGAGCGTACGGAAAATATAAAAATGACTACGCCCAAGGCTTTTCCTACTTTTTCGACGATTATCGGAGATTTGCTCCAAAGGAGCTACGCAGCGTAGGTTTGTGCCAAGGTAAATACAACATGAAATAGGCGACTATCACCATGAGGAAGGTTTGGTAGAAAGAATAGGGTCGTAGTTAATGGTGAAATACACCCAAGGACAAGCATTACCAAACCCGACATCGCATGCAATAAATATGGCGAGGCGGTCAATCCACAGTGAGTGCGACTACGATAACGCACAGCACTCCAAACGGTGGCAGCGCACGAAAGCACGGTGAGACCCGCGCCTAAAGCCCGAAACCAGCGAAAGAGTGCTGAAGGCTTCAAAAAGCGGAAAAATCCACGCACTTTTCAATGAACGCTTACCAGACATCAGTGAATCAACATGATGAGTGGCACACCTATGCTGAGGATAAAAATTGTAGGATAACGGCAAGAATTGCTTTACGCGGCGGTTGATTTTTCACCGGATAAGAGACGAGTCACGCCTTGCAGCTGTTATACAGGATTTGTTGTCCACGAAAGAAAATTTCGCCGAGCACGATCAAGGCACTAAAATAACCATTATCCGCCGATAGTAACGCCGCCGTATTGTTATAAAGGCCATTTCATACTCTTGGAAAAATAGCCGTGGTGAAAGTTTGATAATTCAAAAATAGACACGGCACCGAATTCCACCAATGATGTAATGCGATTAATAAAAATACTGCTGCCGATAGCCGGTTTTAACTGGGGAATATGGCATACCAAAAGGTATCGCGACGGCTTTTGCCGAGAGAAAGACTGACTTCCTCCAATGACCGATCAAGCCGTTTTAACGTGGCGGCAACAGAGCAAATAGGGCAAGCGGAAAATAGCTTAAGGTCATAATGCCGATCGTACCCAAAAAGCCCTCGACGCTAAAAAGGCAGGCTAATCCAGGTGAAACAGCTGACAAAGGCGGAGAATACAAAAGCGGCAATGTCATCGCCACCTGAGGCTTTCCCAAAAAGCGATAGCGTTCTAACAAAAGGCGCAAACCGTGCCGAGGATGATGGAAAATGTCGTCCACACACCATCAGCAATAACGTATTGCTCAACAGCTCCCCACATACGCGGTCGCCAAAGCAATTCAATACCGCACCCAACCCACATCAACCGCCCTAACCACCACATGAGAAACGGCAAAATCAACGGCAAACTGATGAGAATAATCAAGGCGGTCAGCCAAAACGGAGGTTGCGGTTCAAGGGGTTGTCCTTTTAGTATTGGGTTAAAAGTAATGGCTCGGGTTAAGGGAGGATTATATAACAAACACGTGAGTTATCCTATATGTTGATGATAGAAGAGAATAATGCTATATACCAGCAGAGATATGAAAAATAGCTGTTTGATGAAGAGTATGCAAAAATCTATTAGCAAAGCAGTTGATTTCTGTGGCGAGGTGGCGGCATGAGTTTGCGGTTTTACAAAAAGCCGGTATCCAAATTCTTGCTGGAATCGACTATGAGATCAGTTGCAAAGAGACTGACAGAAAGCAAAATATCAAGAATGAGCAATACTTATTAAC
>BNJU01002674.1_pt1 | contig 130534 bp, 170 predicted proteins | sample 8539281 | NCBI WGS metagenome assembly BNJU01 (sample SAMD00202456, study PRJDB9452) | human saliva metagenome | isolation source: human saliva | place: Japan
TTGTTCCTAACGCTCACTTTTTCCTTTTTAGAAATACTGTCTTCTTTTTCCAGTAACAGCTATATTTTCAGGACGGATTCCAAATGTAACTCTTTTTCCAACGTGCGATTTTTAATTTGTTGGCTCCTAAAATTTCTATTAATGTTCCGTCTAATGAGAGTATATTTTTCCATTTTTCTTCTTTTAATTCCCCATCGACAAGATTCATTGTTGGAGAGCCGATAAACCCTGCTACAAACTTGTTGGCTGGATAATGAGTATAAATTTAATGGAGTATCAACCTGCATTATTCTTCCTAGAACGCATTACTGTTATTCTATCTCCCATTGTCATTGCCTCAACCTGATCGTGCGTTACATAAATCATTGTTGTTTTTAATTCTTTGTGAAGCTGTGTAATTCTTAATCTCATTGATACTCTTAATTTTGCGTCTAAATTTGACAATGGCTCATCAAACAGGAATACATCTGGATTTCTCACAATTGCTCTTCCAAGAGCTACCCTTTGTCTTTGTCCACCTGACATTTCTTTAGGTTTTCTATCTAATAATTCTGTAATTTCAAGCTTTTCAGCGGCTTCTCTCACACGTCTATCTATCTCATCTTTTGGAGTTTTTTTCAATTTTAACCCGAAAGACATATTTTCATAAACTGTCATATGTGGATAAAGCGCATAATTTTGGAAAACCATTGATATTCCTCTATCTTTTGGAGGAACATCATTAACTAGTCTGTCGCCTATATAAACTTCTCCACCAGTAATGTCTTCAAGTCCTGCAATCATTCTCAAAGTTGTTGACTTTGCACAGCCTGAAGGCCCTACAAACACCATAAATTCCCCATTTTTATATCTAAATCTATTCCATGAACTGCCTTGAAAACCATTTTGAATATTGTTTTTCCACTTTTTTTAATCTTACTTCAGCCATTTTATCTTCCTCCAATTTTTCTAATTTTATTTATTCAGACTTTTAAATGATACAATTCAGTATAAAAGTCTCCCTCGATATTTCTATGCTCATCATTTGTCTCAACTAAAAGTCCAAAATTCATAAGCTCATCTCCACTAACTTTTTCAAATTCAATCTTTTTAGAAGAATTTGCCTTTTCTTTTCAACTTTATAATCAAATTCTGGATTAAGTCCTGTAAGCCTTACTCTTCGTAATCCGTCATTTTACAGGCATAAGTATTCTGTAATATCCGACAACTGCCTCTTTTTATCTTTGCTTACTATAAGCCATGCCACTTCATTTCCATCAAAAGGCGATTTCACTCTATAAAAATCTCCAGCCGTCATTAACTCACGATATCCCCTTAAATTCCTCAATTTGCTATTCTAATTTCATCTTTTTCAGCTTCCAACAAATCTTTTGGATTGAGTTCATATCAAACGTTCCAAACATTACCACATTTCCTCTTATATCAAGGCTAGTATTTCTTCCTGTCTGATGATTTGGAGTAATCGAAACGTGTGCTCCCATCGCTGGCACTGGATATACGATTGAAGTTCCATATTGTATTTTTAATCTGTCTACCGCATCACTGTTATCACTTGTCCAAGTTTGAGGCATATAGTAAAGCATTCCCGCATCAAATCTATTTCCTCCACTTGCACACGATTCAAACAGTACATCTGGAAATTCTGTAACCAGTCTTTCTAAAACCGAATAAAGCCCTTAAAAATATCTGTGCCATGTTTCTTTCTGTCTTTTTGCTTCTCTTCCGTATGAAAATACTTCCGTCATTGTTCTGTTCATATCCCATTTTACATATTCAATATTTGCTTGTCTCAAGTTTTTGGCTACAGATTCATAAACATATTCTGCAACTTCTGGCCTTGATAAATCTAAATAATGCTGATTTCTTGACTGTGTTTCATGCCTTTGGGGAGTTGATAGAATCCAGTCAGGATGTTCTCGATAAAGGTTACTGTTCTTATTTACCATTTCAGGCTCAAACCACAGTCCAAATTTAAGTCCCATTTCGTTTATCTTTTCAGCTAGCCCTTTAATTCCATTAGGCAATTTTGCTAAATTTACATCCCAATCTCCAAGTCCCTGAAAATCATCATCCCTAGTTCCAAACCATCCGTCATCTAGTACAAATAGCTCCACTCCCAAATCTTTTGCACTTCTGCCATTTTCAGTATTTTTTCCTCATTAAAGTCAAAGTATACGCCTTCCCAGCTGTTTAAAAGTATTGGACGTGTTTTATTCTTAAATTTCCCTCTTATCAGATTGTCCTTGTATAAATTATGGAAAGTATTGCTCATTCCATTTATTCCTTCATCTGAATAGACTAACACCGCTTCTGGCGACTGAAATTCTTCTCCAGATTCAAGGCACCAGTTAAAATCAAAATGATTTATTCCGATATTCAGTCTTGTAACATCAAACTGATCGACTTCTACTGCCGCTGAAAAATTTCCGCTGTAAATAAGATTCAGTCCAATTATTTCTCCTTCTGTTTCAGTCGCATTCTTTCTTCTTAGCCCAATAAATGGATTGTTTAAGGCACTGCTTGTTCCTCTTTTACTGTCAATCAGAGTTATTCCTCTTTTTGCCTCACGCTCTATTATGTGACGCTCTCTTGCCCAAGAACCGCTAAGCTGCATTATCATATAATCAGAATCTGGAAGATCAAAGCGAAAGACTCATTATTTTTTCGATATTTATTTCTTCTGCTCCATTATTTACAATTCTTGCATTTCTCAATATTACAGGATATTCTTTCAAATATCGTGTAACTAATATCAACTCTGTCTGAATAACTTCGTCTTCCAATGTAATTTCCAAAGTCTGCACCTTATCATTAGTATTTGCATAAACTGCTGGAAGCCCTTTTAACTGAGGTTTTCCATCTATAATTTTATGACTTTTATAAACAAAGTTTGTAATTCTGCTTCCATTTTCCTGTAAAATCGACAATGCAGGCTCTCTATAGTCACTTGTACCATAAACAGGATATTCCTGTTTTATTGCATCCAGCGTGAACCCTTTTCCATCTACTGACGGAGTTATTGACGGCTCTACTTTATGTCGCTGAAACATATGTGAAAAATCATCTTTATGTCTTATTCTTTTCCAAAATAATATTGTCCTAACTGCTCATTTTGAAGCAATCCTATTACATAACTTATTTTTTCGTTGTATAAATGAAATTCTCTGTTTTTCTCATTAAATTTTATCATTTTTCCTCCATTTTTCTAATTATATCGTTTCTTGAAAATCAAATTTGTACTTTTTATTTTCCACCACTTAATGCTACTCCATTTATAAATTGTTTTTGGAATATTACGAAAATTATTATCATTGGAATGATTGCAAGCACTGAACCTGCCATAAGTACAGGATAATTTGTCGCAAATTGTCCAATTAGCTGTGCCAACCCTGCTGATAATGGCATTTTTTCAATGTCCGCATTTACAATTAACGGCCACATCAATTCTTTCCAAGCAAATAAAGCTGTAAATATGCTTAAAGAAATCATTCCCGATCTTGCAAGCGGCAGCATAACGTGAACAAATATCTGCCATTTATTCGCTCCGTCAATTACAGCGGCTTCTTCCAGCTCGTCAGGTAGCCCCATGAAAAACTGTCTTAACAAAAATGTCCCAAACGCAGTTACAATTCCTGGAAATATCAAGGCTGATATACTGTTTAACATTCCCAGCCTTTGCACCATAAGATATTGCGGAATAATAAATATTTGTCCAGGAACCATCATTTGAATTAGCACAAACATAAAACAAAATATCTCTTCCAGGAAATTTAATTCTGGCAAATCCGTATGCAGCCATTGCCGCAAGAACGTGAAAATAACGACTCTTATAACTATAACTATTATTGTATTAAAGTAAAATTTGAAAAATGGCATAAGCTCACTGCATCTTATAATTTTTAAAATGAGAAACTTTTTGGCATAATTTTTGGCGGTACTGCTAGAGCCTCAGGCAATGTTTTAAACAAGTAAAAACATCCATATAAAAGGAATTACCATAAATAAAAGCTGTCAGTATCAATGCAAAAGTGAATTTAAAAATTTTACTTTTATCTTTATATCCTATTTTCATAAGCACAATCACATCCTTCTAATTAATTTTTTCTAAAACTGTCCTTTTCCAGTCACTTTTCTAATAATGTACCCATTTTTTCTGAAGTTTTAACTGAATAAACGTTATTACAAGTATCACAGGAAAAAGTAAAAACTATAATTGTACGATCCGTAACCCTTCATATTTCTTTCAAATGAATATCTGTAAAAATAACATTACTACAGACTGAACTCCCGGCAGTGCCTCATTTTTCTTGTCAATCATCATATAAATTACATCAAACACTTGAAGTGATCCAATAAATGTTGTAATTACAACGAAAAACAATGTTGGTGTAACTAATGGCAAAGTTATTGAAAAGAATTGTCTGACAGGTCCTGCCCCATCTATTTCAGCAGCCTCATAAAATGTAGGAGAAATTTCCTGCAATCCAGCCAGCAAAATTATCATATTATACCCAATCATGCTCCAAATTCCCACAACTATTATCGCAAACATCGCTGTACTTGAGCTGTAATAACCAGTCAGGCCCTTTTAATCCTATCGAACTTATCATTGTTTACTAATCCAAATTTTGAGTTAAACAACCAACGCCATACCATCGCAACTGCTGCAGGGGCCGAAACTACTGGCAGGAAAAATAATGTTCTGTAAATTGTCTTTCCTTTTATTTTTGAATTTAGAAGTACAGCGATAACTAGTGATAAAAATACTCCAAAGGAACAACAATAATTGTATAAGTAAATGTATTTTACAAAAGACTGCATTACCATTTTGTCTTTTAAATATGTCAATATAATTTTGAAATCCTATAAATCTCGATTTACCAAATGTTCCTGTTTTTGTCAGACTCAAATAAAATGTCTGAAATATCGAAATATGTTTAGTAAAAATAATCCAATCATTGTAGAGCTATCATAAATAATCCCCAACTAAAATCAAGTGCTTTTTGTTTTTTAAATATTTTGATTTTGTAGCTTTCACATTTCCACCTCTCTAATTAAAATATTTTTCAAATTAACTTTTTATTTTTCTTCTTTCATAAGCCTGTTCATTTTATCCGCATATTCCGTAGTTGCATCTTTTTACTGTCACTCTTCCCAGAAAACATCGGTGCAAATATTTCTTCTTCCCAAACTCTCCATTTTGCTCCTTCTTTAGACATTGGAAAAATTACACCAAATTTTATTTGATCCACAAGCACTTTCAAATCCATATTTTTATTATGATCTATCCACGCTTGCTGTGTTCCTTCATAAGCTGGTATTGCTGCCACTTTCTCTGACTGTATTCTATTTGCTTTTTCTGAAGCAAGAAATTCTAAAAACTTTTTAACCATTTCAGGATTTTTAGTGTTAGCTGCGGCTGCATAAGCAAGTCCATTGTAAATTGTCGCCTGTTTTTTCCCCTTTGGCAAATATGTTACTCCAATTTTTTTCGCAAATTCAGGATTTTCTTCAATTCCTCCCACCATCCACGAACCAAGCTGTATCATAGCCACCTTTTCCGAAGTAAACATCGAGAACGGCTCAACTTCATCAAAGTCCTTTTGTGTCGGAGAGACTTTCTCCTTCAAGCTCAAGTCAACCCACCATTGTATCGCTTCCTGCGAAGCCTGTATATCATACCCCGATTTATTATCCTTCAACACATATCCATCATTTTGATACATCGTATTCCAGAAACCTTCCTGAACATTAAGTGGTGCCGCAAATCCATAAACTCCGTCTTTTGTCAACTTTTTGGCAACTTCCAGAAATTCTGCCCAGTCCCAAGTACCGTCAGGATAAGGAACGCCAGCTTTATCAAACAGCTCCTTGTTGTAAAATACTCCAATTGTGTCGTAATCTTTAGGTACTGCATATTGTTTTCCTTCAAACTGGTAAAGTTTTACAAGCTGTTCGGGATAATGCTTAAATCCATTGTCAATATTCTTGTCAACTTCCAAAAGCATATTATTTGAAGCATAGTCGTAAAATTTTGTCGAATGCATCCAGAATATGTCAGGCAATGCCCCTCCAGTTGCAGATGCTTCAAGCTTTGTCCAGTACTCATTCCATCCTATTACCTGAACTTTTATCTTAATCCCAGGATTTTTCCTTTTTCAAATTCTCTTGCAATCGCACTCATTGCAGGTTCTTGCTGTCTATCCCAGATTACAAAGGTAAGCTCATTTTTGTTACCTTTTTTTGCCACAGCTAGAAAGCATCAGCATTACAATTAGAAATAACATTAATAGTTTTTTTCATTAAATTCCTCCTATATTTATAAAATCTTTATTTTTATCAAAATATATTGTATAATTTAATTGAAAAATATTTCAATATTTTGAGTTTTAAATACCCAAATTTATAGATATTAAAATCAATTTAGGTATTTAAATACTCTTTTAAAATTTGTAGCTATGTTTCGATACAATTATAGCTTATTATTTTTAAATTTAAAAGAGTATTGATATAGGGGTAAAAATGCTAAAAAGATAAAAAAATGGGATTTTGAATGTTTTTGATTTTGAAAAAGCCTTTTTCAATAGTTTTCCATTCAGTGCAATCGGACGGCACAGCATAAGTGACAAGTCTTATTACTGGGACAGCTCAACTAGAAAGGATAAAAATTTCTGTCTTTTTCAGTACACATTAAACGGACAAGGCGAAATAAAAATCGGCAAATAAAACCTATTCCCAAAAGAAAAGACGAAGCCTTTTTCATCACAATTCCTAGTAATCATGCTTACTATTTACCACAAAACTCAATTTCTGGGAAGTTTTATATATCGAATTTTTCAATTGAAGCCGATGAATTTGTAAAAAAATCGACAAACCTAAACAATAACAGCATTTATAAACTTCAAAAAATAGTAAGCTGCTAAATCTTATCTGGGAATTTTACTATGCTTCCATAAACAATGAAATAACAGATATTTACAAATGCTCATAATATGCCTACAATATTTTTATTTGAATTTTTCATCATTATTTGTAACGAAAAAAAGATTCAGAATTGATAAAGGAAATAAAAATATATATCATTATCAAAAGCCAATTTTCCAGCGAGGACATTTCCCGCTACGTAAACGTTCAAAATCTCACTTAACAAGAAAATTCAAAGCCGAAACCAATATTTCACCAGGGCAATATCTAATCCAAACTCGCCTTACAAAAAGCAAAGAGAACTTCTTCTTGATACCGATTCCTCAATTGAAAAATTTCCGACTATGTAGGTTTCTCCTGTGCAAATTATTTCTCAAAAGCTTTTCAGCATAAATTCAAAAATTTCCCCAACAGAATATAGAAATTATTACAAAAATTACTATAAAGTCAATTTTGTTACAGAAAAATAGTTCATACTACCAAATAATAGTAGTATTTTTTTATTTTAAAATTACTATATAGAGAACTTTAATTAAATAATTGTCAGATATTTTATCAGATTTCTTCATTTATTTTCTCAATAAACTTCAAAAATCCAGCCTTTCCATTTTCATCATTCTTAAACACTCCACAATCTTCAAGCACCCGTGAAAACGTTTCTCCCAACTGCACTATTCAAAAACAAATTCACATCTCGATTCAATAATTCTGATAAATTTTTATCATTCATATAAGTTTTTAGCCATTCTACGTGTTTTTCAAATTTTCATTTTTCCATTTTTCCAAAAGACATCATCATAATTTTTTACAATTGTTTAGCAACTCTTCAATTTCCCTCATTTCATATTTTAATCTTCCAGGAAGAACTGCAAGTCCCATTACTTCAATAAGTCCGATGTTTTCCTTTCTTGATATTGTGATGTTCGCTGTGGGGATGAAAAGATTCTAATGGATGTTCTGGTGTTGTTAAATTATTTCTTAGTGTCAAGTCAAGTTCGTATTTTCCATTTTTATATCTTGCAATCAGCGTTATCGTATTATGCCGTTCTCCATCTGTATGTGAAAAAAATATTTAATTTTTTCGCAAGAAAAGTCAATCAATTTTTGCAAAATTTTATCTGCAAGTTCAACCAGCCTATCCTTTTTCCCTCTCAATCTTATCAACCGACAAAGGCCAATTCACAATTCCAGCTTCAATATCTTCATATCCCGCTAAATTTTATTTTCTCAGAAATACTTTGCCTTTTCCATCGGAAATTCATGTCTTCCAGCTTGAAAATGATCATGCGTTAGTATCGATCCTCCTACAATCGGCAAATCCGCATTTGAGCCAATCATATAATGTGAAACAGCTCAACAAATTTCAACAGTCTTTCAAAACTCGCCTTGTCAATTTTCATTGGACGATGTGTTCCTGAAAATACGATTGAATGCTCGTTGTAATAAGTGTATGGTGAATACTGCAAATACCAGTCCTCACTATTCAAATCCAGTTTTATAATTCTGTGGTTTTTTGTCTTGCAGGATGATTTAAATGTCCTGAATATCCTTCATTTTCTTTACATAACAGGCATTTTGGGTAATTTGTAGTCACTTTATTTTTGCCATTGCGATTTCTTTTGGATCTTTTCAGGTTTTGAAAGATTTACTGTAATTTCCAGTTCTCCATATTTATTTTTGTAGTTCCAGTACATATTTTTAGCTATTCTGTCTGTTCTTATATAGTTTGACTGTTTTGATATTTCATAAAAATAATCAGTTGCAGATTCACGATTTTTCATTTCCATATTTTTCCCCAAAAAACTTTTTGAAATTTCAGATGTTCTTGGTAAGATCTGTCCCATTATTTTTGCATTTAATAAATCCTTAAATGTAGTTGTATTGGCTATCAATTTACCATTTCTAGCTGCCCATTCAGTTATATTGTCTAGTATTTCTGTCGGATATTTTACATTTTCCACATATTTTTCTATTTCTTTTCTTTCTTCAGATGAAAATTCTACATAATCAACAATTCCAATACTGTCTAAAATTAAATTTGTAACTAAAATTCTATCTTCTGGAAGAACTAATCCATTTTTACCGAATATTCCACTAATTTTTCTATTTCTACATACACATTCATAATTTTTCGCTCCATCACTTATATTTACAACATAAAAAATCAGTATCCAGCCCAACTTTTTCCTTATATTCCTTTCCAACATTCTGCAATAAACTTTATCCACAGCGTCCTTTTTAACAATACTGATTGTACATCCTCCAAATCCAGCTCCAGTCATTCTTGAGCCAATTACACCTTCCTGATTCCAAGCAATTTCAACCATTGTATCAAGTTCAATTCCAGTAACTTCGTAATCATCCCTAAAGCGACACATGAGACTCATTCATAAGCCGTCCAAATTCTTTCAAATTTCCTTCCATTAACTCTTTTTTGAGCCTTTATTGTTCTTTGATTTTTCGTAAACAGCGTGTTTTGCCCTTTTTCTATTAATTTCATTTTTATAAGTTTTTCACTTTTGTTAAATTCTTCAATCGAAAGTTCCCCTAGCGACTGAATATCCAGCTCTTTTTGCAAATCCTTCAAAGCCTCTTCACATTCAGCCCTTCTCTCATTATATTTTGAATCTGCAAGCCCACGTTTTTATTTGTATTTCCAATAACAAGCACCTCATCTTTTAAAATAACTGGTGCATAGCTATATTTTAATGTATTGCAGTCAAGCAGGATTGCATTGATCCTTTTTCCCCATTCCAACTGCAAACTGATCCATTATCCCTGAATTTACACCAATAAACTGATTTTTCAGCCTTTTTGGCTCAATTTTACCATTTCAACCATATCAATGTCCAAATTATACAAATCCTTTAAAATAATAGATGTAACAATTTCTATCGAAGCAGAAGAAGAAAGTCCAGAACCATTTGGAATGTTCCCATAAAACAACACATCAAATCCGCTATCAATCTTATACCCAGCTTCAATAAACATTTTTACTACACCTTTTGGATAATTAACCCATTTATGCTTTTTTCTCATTTACTAAATTATCTAACAAAAAAACTCAATAATTCCAAGATTTTCAAAAATTTTTCTGAATACATACGAAATTTTTTTATCATCTCTCTTTTTACCAAAGCATAAGTTCCTTATGAATCGCACACGGAAAAACATGTCCCACCATTATAGTCAGTGTGCTCTCCGATAAGATTAACTCTCCTGGAGCAAAAATTTACTTTCGGCTTCATAACCAAAAAGATTTTTTTAAATTTATTATAAAGTTTTTCTAACATTATTATATCCTCCTGTTCTGTTAAGTTTACACTTAAATACTATAAACTTTCTTACTATGTTATATCACAATATTCCAAAAAAATAAAAAGAGTAAAAACTGATATGAGGGTAAAAATGCTTATTTTTTTAGTAAAATTTTGATATTTTTATTTATTAAAACAAAAAGCACCCCTTTAAGAGTGCTAAAATCAATATATTCTATTCAAAAACTTCCGTAGCATTCGTTACTTCATTTCCCCAATGCTACATTTCAAATGCTACAATCGCCACTTCCAGCTGACTTTCATCAGGTTCACTTGTAGTAATTTTTTTGTAGCCACATTCCTGGAACAGCTATTATTTTTGCAAAAATATTATCCAAATGATAACTTGTCCAACGTTGTATTTCGTAAGAAAGTCCAGCAACAAATGGTACAAACAGTATTCTTGTCACTAATTTATAAAGAAGCATTGTAAAATGTCCAGTTGGAACCTTGAAAAATAAGTCAACTGTTGAAAATACTAAAATACTTATGAAACATTACAAGTAGAAAGAAAACTTGTACCACATCTTGGGTGAAATCTTGTACATTCTTTTTGCATTTTTGGTGTCAATTCCTTCTTCATTTCGTAATTCATAATACTTTTATGTTCTGCTCCATGATATTCAAAAACTCGCTGTATATCCTTCAAAAACGAAATTCCGTAAATATATCCCAAGAAAAGTACCAATTTTATAACAGCCTCGACAATATTCGCCTTTAAAACATTATCTTTAAAGAAAAAAATCCTCCAACAGCAGATGGCAGCCACATAAACACGGCAATTCCCAATAAAACCGATGTCATAACAGTAAACCCAACCTGTTTATCCGTCAATTTCTCCTCTTCAAGTCCAGCCTGATTTGATGCAAAAGATAAGCTCCTTTGTCCCGACAACCATTGCATCATAAAAGTGCTATAACTCCTCTCACAAAAGGCACTTTTAACCATTTATTACTTTTTTCAGTAAGTGTTATTTTTTTATAAACAATACTTCCATCCTGCTTACGAACAGCCGTTGCAATCGCTTTAGGTCCTCTCATCATAACCCCTTCCACAACAGCCTGTCCTCCAACAGTTACTCTTTTTATCTTTCATTTTTACCTACTTTCTCTTTTTATTTTAAAAATCAAGTTCAAAAGTTGTCAAAAATTTTAGTCTCTGTCAACAATTGTTTTATTTTTTTATACGTTTCAATGATTTACTAATATGTTCAGCTTTTAAATTTACTTACTCCTTTTTAATTTCGCAATATCTGATGCAGTTGACATTAAAATAGACTGAACATTTGAAAACTCCTTTACAAGAATTTCCCTGTCCTTTCTGCTTATCTTTGTTATATTGCTTAAAAGTCCATAACCACGCGGTTCTATTTTTTTCATCAAGATTTGTAATATCTGTATCAAATCCCAATAAACTCACTATTTTTCATCATCTAGCAATTCTTCTTTTGTCAAAGATTTTTAACCATCTCAATTTTTTTCCGCTTTTTCATTATTTACCTGATAATCTTTTATCAGTGCATTAAAAGTTTCGTTTTTATTTAGCATTATTTCTTCATACTGAATTTTTATGAGCCGTCCTTCGCTTCCAAGTTCCGCCATATACTCAATTAACTCTTCAGACATTCTAAAAAGCAGTCCATACATTCTGACACATTCAACAATATCATAAAGAGTTACCATATTATCAAATTCCAGTATGGACAAATTAATATGATTCTTTTTCAATTGCAATTGAATATTTCTCCAAAGCTGTTATCGCCTGTAGAAGATTTTTGTCAATAAATCCCCAATTTCATTTAACATGTATCTGAATTTCCCGTAATATATTGTTATTTTTATTTCGTCTTTTCCGAAACTGCCACAACTAAATTACCTTTCTGCTGCGCAACTCTATGTGCCGCCTGATGTCTTGTGCCACTTTCATCTGTCTGAATTGAATAATTAGGCTGTAATTGAATATTTGCACCATAAATTGTCTTTTATATCTGTGGACAAAATTATTCCACCATCCATTTTTGATAATTCATACACTTTTTTGAGGTGAATAAACTGTGTTAATTCAAATCCACCTCCTATGACATCCTTTAAATCAACCGGGTTTCCAAGCACAATTAAAGCTCCTAGTTTTTGCTTCCTGAATCTTGTCTATTGCTTCTCGTAAAAGCTGTTCCTGGTGCCACTATACCAAATATATACTCTAATATTTTCTTCTCGCTAACTGTCTGTTTTAACATATTTTTTTATCCTTTCGCCCTTTTTACTTTTTGGGCTATTTAACCCTTTCGACAAGCTCGCTTATATTACTTATATAATTAAGCTTTATTTTTCGTCTTTTCCTTTTTCAAAATCAGCTTTATGGCTTTTTAGGCAAGTAAACTCCTGCAAATCCCAATTTTTTTCCAATTCTGTTACTCTATTTTTATAAATGAAACTTTTCTCACTTCTCCCCGTAATCCCAATTCACCAATGGCTGCAATTTTTCTGACTTATCAGGGATCCTTTTATTGAAGACAAAAGTGAAAAACTACTGCTAAATCAGAACTTCTGTCATTCAAGTCAATTCCGCTCAGGAATATTTATGTAAATATCTTTTGAATTTACATCCACTTTTTAATGAACGAGACAAGACTGCACTCAAAATTTCCACACGAGGTCTTATCGTATCCTTCAACCCGTTCTTCTCGGCATTTCAAAATTAGGGTGTTCCTAGCAATGACTGAACTTCAAACAAAAATACACGGCTTCCTTCAAAGATAGGAACAATAATGCTTCCTACATTTTTCCTCTCTATCGCTTATAAAAATTCAGATGGATTTTTACTTCGCTAATTCCATTTTCCTTCATATCAAAAATAGAAATTTCATTTGTTGAGCCATAACGGTTCTTTATTGAACTGGATTATTCTAAAATAGCTGTTTTTCTTCCCCTTCTATTTGCAAAACCGCATCAACCATATGTTCCAGTAATTTTTGGTCCTGCAAGTTTTCCATCTTTTTGTAACATGTCCCACAATATAAAATGCAATTTCATTTTTGCAATTTCAATAATTTTTAATGTTGTTTCACGAATTTGTGTAACGCTTCCAGGAATTGAATTTACATTTTCAGAATAAAAGCGTCTGAATCAGAGTCAATTACAACTACTTTCGAGTTTTTCTTTTCAAAATGACACTTTTCAATTTTTTCAATGTTAGTATCGTTTAAAAATATATAAATTTTCACTTTTTACATTGACACGTTCTGCACGCTGTTTTTATTTGCCGTGGTGATTCCTCTCCTGAAACATAAAAAAACATTTTCCTATTTTTGCATATTCCTGCGACAGCTGAGTAAAAAGTTGATTTTCCCAATCCAGGACTTCCTGTAATTAATACAACTTCCCTTTTATCAGTCCGCCGCCTAAAACTCTGTCAAATTCTTCAAACAGAGTTACCATTCTAAATTCTTTTTCAATTTCAATTTCTGTTATTTTTCTTTATTGAAACTTCCTGTGATTCCACATTTTTAAAAGGTACTTTTTATATCAATTTCCTCTTCAAATGTTCCCCACGAATCACAGTTTTGGACATTTCCCATCCATTTTTAATGAACTGTAACCACATTCTGAACATATATATTTTTGTTTTCCCTTTTCTCACAGCCATATATTAATTTTTCCTTCTTTTTGTTGATTTTCAAAATTTATAATGTATATATTATCAAATTTTTAACAAAATTATTTCCTTTTTATTAACTGTGAAAACAGAAAATATCTTTTATTTTATCATAAAACTTTCTCTCTCTCAATCATTCGTTTTTCTACATTTTCTGTTACAAAAACTTAAAATTTCCTTTATTTTTGTGCTACTTCTTTCACAAGACTTGAACTTAAATACAAATATTCTCTTGAAGCAGTTAGAAATACTGTTTCAAATTCACTTTTTGCAAGAGTTTTGTTTGTTAATGTGAACTGTAATTCATATTCGTAGTCTGATAATGCACGTAGTCCTCTTACTAGAATATTTACTTTTTCTTTACACATAAAATCAACTAACAATCCATTAAAAATTTTTATTTCAGCGTTAATATTTTTCTTTTTTAAAATTTCTTCTATCATTTCAACTTTTTCTTCGTCTGAAAACCAGGCTTTCGATTTTGTAGAATTTTTAAAAATTCCTATTATTAATTTATCAAATAAATTTGAAGAACGTTTTTATAATATCAACATGTCCTTTTGTTATTGGGTCAAAACTACCTGGATACAAAGCTACTTTTTCATTTTTGTTCTCCTATTCTTTTTACTGCTGCATTTTTAATTTTATTTCTTTAATTTTTCTAATGCTTCTTTTGCTGCATGTTTTTCAGCTTCCTTCTTGCTTTTTCCCAGTTCCAATACCATATATTTTTATCATTCCATCTTACACAGATTTCAAAAACTTTTATTATGATCAGGACCTTTAGTTCTAAGTAGTTTTGTATTCAGGCATTTTTATATTTACCTTGCACAAATTCCTGTAGAACTGTTTTATAGTCACCAGTTCCTTCTATTTCTTCCAATTTATTTATTTTTCCCAAGTAAAAAAATTTTAATGCAACATTCTTCGCAGTATAATAATCTGAATCTTTAAAAATCGCACCAATCAAAGCCTCAAAAAGCATCACCTAAAATGAGATCTTCTGTTTCTTCCGCCAGACATAATCTCTCCATTACTTAAATACAAATACTCTCTAATTTAATATCACTAGCAATGGTCGAAAAACAGGTTCGCTTATAATCTGGCTCTTTAATTTAGCCAATTCTCCTTCTGTTTTTCTTTCCATATAAATCATAAATATATTCAGTCGTTATGAGATTTAGTATGGCATCTCCTAGAAATTCTAATTTCTCATTATTAAACCGTCTCGTCTTTTCAGCTTCATTAGAATATGATCTATGTGTCAATGCCTCTTCTAAATATTTTTATTTTTAAATTCATATTCAATTTTTTCATCAAATCCTTAGAATTTTTTCTTGCAGTCATTTCTTTTATTTTTCACCTCCTTTATTTTTAAAAGATTATAGTCATTTCCTACTTTTTATATAAGGGCATAAATGCCCCTAAAACAACTATTTATATTTTCTAAATGCTAAAACTGCATTATGTCACCAAAATCCTAATGAACTTGACATTCCCTACTTCAATATCTCTTTTTACAGGCTTATTCGGTACATAATCCAAATCATAATGGATCTGGATTTTCATAATTTATAGTTGGAGGCATAATCCTTCTGAAATTGCAAGTGCTAAAGAATGCTAGCTTCAATTCCTCCTGCTCCACCTAATAAATGTCAGTCGCATCTTTTGTAGAACTTTACAGCAAGTTTTGTATGCGTGTTCTCCAAATGTTGTTTTTATTGCCTGAGTTTCATTTTTGTCATTTTGCAGGTGTAGATGTTCCGTGCGCATTATATATCCAACTTCTTCAGGTTTGATGTTTCCTTGCTCCAAAGCCATTTTAAACGCTCTTGCAGCTCCTTCTCCACCATCCGACGGCGCTGTCATGTGAAAAGCATCTCCCTGTTTCTCCATATCCCACAACTTCTGCATAAATTTTTTTGCTCCACGTTTTTTAGCGTATTCCAATTCTTCCAGCACTAGTACTCCAGCACCTTCTCCAAGCTACAGATCCGTCTCTATCCGCTGTAAATGGACGTGATGCAGTTTTTGGATCTGGATTAGTTGATAATGCCTTCAAGTTTGCAAATCCTGCTATTCCTGATGGAGTTACTGTTGCTTCTGTTCCTCCAGCTATCATCGCATCAGCTTTTCCTAACAAAATTGCCTGAAAAGCATCTCCAATTGAATTTGTTCCTGAAGCACTAGCTGTAACAACAGTTTTATTAGGCCCTTTTGCTCCTATATAAATCAAGTATTTCCTGAAGCATATTTAAAATTGCCGCTGGAATATAAAAATGGTGATACTCTTTTTGGTCCTCTTGTAACAAGTTTTTCCACTTCCTGCTCAATTACATCCAGTCCTCCAATTCCAGAACCAATAATTACTCCAATTCGATCCGCATTTTCATCTGTAATTTCCAATTTTGCATCTTCCAACGCTTCCTTTGATGCCGCAATCGCAAATTGTGAAAATCTGGCTATTTTCTTTAATTCCTTTTTTTCAATATAGTTTTCAGGAACAAAATCCTTTACCTCAGCGGCTATATGAACTGGATGTTGCGAACTGTCAAATTGAGTGATTTTTATCAATTCCGCATTCACCTTCCAACAAATTTTTCCAAGCCTTTTTCTTTTCCAGTCCCTAATGGAGTTACCAGTCCAATTCCTGTAATAACTTCTCTTCTCATTAATACACCTCTCATTTTTATTTTTTTCTTTAATTTTAAATACATTTAATCTATTTAAGATAATATTTTTCCTTTTATACTATTATTTTTCTTTAACTAGATTTCGCTTTATTATTTTTACTAAAATAATCGTTAGTATCTAAACTCAAAAATGTCGTGATTTTTGGAAATAAAATCGACTAAAACACATTTATGTGTTTTCTTTCACCATAACTTCTATAATAATTCACTATTAGAATTAAATTCACTCTGTAATTTTCGAAAGTGAGCGTAGTTTTACGTAGCGACTTTCGATTTTATTTTCCAAAAATGCTTGAACAAGCTGGGTTTTGCAAAGGAGATAGCGACTGTTCCCTTTGCTTTTGAAAAAGAAAAAAACATATAAATATTATAGAAAAATATTTATTAATAGTAATCTTAATTTTATAAAAATTATAAACAACTACTAATTTATTTTATTATTTTTAAATAATAATTTTTACAATAAAGTTTATTTTAACATTTTTCATCAATAAAAAGGAGAACAACCCCAAAAGTTTTATCTATTATTTAGATTCGATATACTCGATTACATCTTTTAACTGTTTTTAATTTTTTTGTGCATCTTCATCAGGAATTTTCAATGTCAAATTCTTCTTCAAAAAGCCATGATTAATTCAACTGTATCTAATGAATCAGCTCCCAAATCATCAACAAATGATGCATCTTCAGTTACTTGACTTTCATCTACACCTAATTGATCTACTACTATTGATTTAATTTTATCTAGCATTATAATGCCACCTCCATATTTTATTATCTAGAGTTATTATACCAAATGAATTTAAAAATGCAACAAAAATTCTCTAATATTTTAAACATTATTTTAACTTTTTATTTGCATATACATCATCTTATTTTTAGCTATTTTTTAACTTCATCACACATTTTGATAAAAAAATTTATGTACATTAAGATCAGTATTTAACTCAGGATGATATGAAGTCACAAGAATGTTGTTTTCTCTTGCTGCAACAATATTTCCATCAACTTTTGAAAGAATTTCTACATTTTCTCCCACATCTGAAATATATGGCGCACGTATAAATGTCATAGGAATAACTCCGATACCTTTAAATTCACTTTTTGTAAAAAAGCTTCCAAGCTGTCTTCCATAAGCATTTCTTCTAACTTTTATATCCATTACTCCAAAAATAAGAACGATTATCATTTTCAATTTCCTTTGCCAAAAGAATTAAACCTGCGCAAGTACCGAATACAGGTAATCCATTCAAAATCAGTGTTTTTATATCATTAAACAAATCAAGGTCGTAAAGTAATTTCCCTATAACTGTACTTTCTCCACCTGGAATAATTAATCGTCAATACCGTTATTATTAACTGCATTAGTCAAATCAGATTTTTCTTATTTCAAACGATTCTACTCCAAGCTTTTTCCAACATTTTTACTATGTTCTGCAAAAGCTCCTTGTAAAGCTAGTACACCTATTTTCATTATTTACCTCTTTCAGCCATAAGTAACTGAATTTCATTCTCATTAATTCCAACCATAGCTTCTCCTAAATCTTCTGAAATTTCAGCTAATACTTTTGGATCATTATAGTTAGTAACAGCTTTTAACTATTGCTTGAGCTCTTTTACAGGATCTCCTGATTTGAATATTCCTGACCGACAAACACGCCTTCAGCTCCCAAGCTGCATCATTAATGCGGCATCTGCAGGAGTAGCAACACCACCTGCTGCAAAAATTTACTACTGGCAATTTCCCATTTTTCATGAACGTATTTCACCAATTCAAAAGGAACTTGCAATTCTTTGGCAGTAAAATAAAGCTCATCTTCTGCATATTTTTGAATTCTTCTTATTTCTTGATTCATCATTCTCATATGTCGTACCGCCTGTCTAACATCTCCTGTTCCCTAGTTCACCTTTAGTTCTTATCATTGAAGCTCCTTCAGCTATTCTTCTAAGAGCTTCTCCCAAATCTTTTGCTCACACACAAAGGAACTTTAAATTTTTTCTTATCTACATGAAATTTATCATCAGCAGGTGACAAAACTTCACTTTCATCTATATAGTCAATTTCTATTGCTTCCCAAAATCTATGCTTCACAAAAATGTCCAATTCTAACTTTTGCCATTACAGGAATTGACACAACTTCCTGAATACTTTTAATCATTTGAGGATCACTCATTCTCGAAAACTCCACCCTACAGCTCTAATATCCGCTGGAATTCTTTTCAAGTGCCATAACCGCAGCTGCTCCTGCCGCTTCAGCTATTCTTGCTTGTTCAGGGTAGAAAACATCCATTATAACTCCACCTTTTTAACATTTGTGCTAAATTTTTGTTTAACTCGTATCTTTCATTTTCCATAAAATTCCATCCTTTCATGATAATAAAATTTGATTTTTAAATATTATACTATTTTTCTGAAATTTTACAAATTTATATTTTTTTATATGCAAATTTAACTCAATAATTCCATTAACTCTTTATCACTCATTTCAAACAGCACTTTTTCCCCATCTTTGCTTTTCCAGCAGATTTTCACTCAACTGACGTTTACTTTTCCTGAATTTTTATAATTTTTCCTCAATTGTACCTTCTGTCATAAGTTTTATAACTGTACACTTTTTTTCTGTCCAATTCTATATGCCCTGTCACTCGCCTGATTTTCAACAGCGATATTCCACCATGGATCATAATGAATTACAACATCCGCTCCAACAAGATTTAGCCCAGTTCCACCTGCTTTTAACGAAATCAATACAACTTGCCGCTCTCCAGCGTTAAATTTATTACAAATATCTACTCTTCTTTCGACTTCACGCTTCCATCAATATAAAAATACTCAATTCCCATATTTACAAGCTCTTTTTCAATTTCCTTCAAAGTTCCTACAAATTGTGAGAATATCAACAGTCTATGTCCATTTTCAGTAATATCTGGCAATAAATCACGTAATACTTCCAGCTTTGCCACTTCCCTTTATAATCTTCTTTAAATAAAGTCGAGAATTACAAATCTGACGCAATTTTGTCAATATAGCCAGTATTTTCATACGATTGTTTTCATTTTCGTTAAATTTCTTCATTTCACTTTTAGCTTTTTTTATGTATGACATATATAGCTGTTTTTGCTCATTGCTCAAAGAGTTACAACCATATTTGATTCGATTTTTATCTGGCAATTCTGTAAGCACTTCTTTTTTGTTCTCCTTAACAAAAATGGAGCAATAATTTCACGTAAGTTATGTATTTTTGAAGAATTTGGATTTTAATTGCTTCCTTATAAGTTTTTGAAATTTTGTCAAATTATCTAAATATCCTGGTATTACAAAATCAAAAATTGACCATAATTCCAGAATATTGTTTTTCTACAGGTGTTCCTGTCAATGCAAAATTTACCTTGCTATTAATTTTCATAACGGCTTTCTTTATCTGCAAGTTGTTGTCTTAATATTTTGAGCTTCATCAAGTACAACTACATCAAATTCTCTGTTTTTATATTCTTCTATATCATTTCTTAAAAGCCCTGGTAAGTCGTTATCATAAAAGCCTTTTGACTTTCTTGAAATAATTTCTTTCCTTTGAGCCGCCGTTCCTTCAATCAGAGTCGGACTTATTCCCGTAAACTTTGATAATTTCTTCCTTTCCAGTTGTACAATAGCGAACTTGGAACAATGATTAATGCAGAAAAATTTCTATTTTCCTGATAAATTTCATTCAAAAAGTGAAATTGTCTGTAAAGTCTTGCCAAAGCCCCATATCATCGGCAAGAATTCCTCCGAATCCAATGTCATACATATTTTTAACCAGTTAAATCCTAATTTCTGATAGGAAATAAAGTTTACATATATTATTTGGCTCAATTTCTTCACGATTTTTTTATTTTTATGAAACAAGTCTTTAAATTCTTCCATTTTTACCAGCTCTTCTTGAATATTTTTGAAATTTGAGCAAGCTGTAGAGCCTTTATTTTAGAAATTTTATTTTTCTCCAACTTTTTAAATTTGAAATCGAATCTGTAATTCCGACTAATTCTTCTGATACTTTTTGTTAGCAATTTCTAAGTTCTCCGCTCGAAAGCGTTATGTATTTCTGCTCATTTTTAATTGCTTCCATCACAATTTCCACATCTTCAGTCTTTATCCCTCAATATCAAAGCTGACATTTAAAAATTGTTTTCCACTTTTTATTGCAACATGAACATCTATATTTCTAGCATTTTTATTTTATTTTTCCAAATGAATTTTTATTTTTCAGCATATTTATTATCAATATACTCAGAAATTTTACTCAAGCCTTCATAATTAACGCTATAAGTTCCTCTCGACAAATTCATATTTACAAACGAATAACTCTCCACAAGTTTTCTCAAATCTTCAAACAATTGCACATTTTTTCTCGGAATAAAATATTCATTACCTTTTTTTACTGCACAAACTGTATTTGACAAATTAATTTTTACAATTTCCTTTTCATCAGTTTCTGACACAAAAATATCAATACATCCATCTTCTTCAATATATTTGCAACATTAATATTTTCATATTTCAAAATTTCTTTTAATTTCTGATTATCTTCTGTTGACAAATGATTAAATAATTCCATATCAAACGTATCAAATTTTCTAAAAACTTTTCTTCATTTTCATCCATTTTAAAAACTTTTGTCGTATCATTTCCAAGGTATAAAATGGACAGTTTTTCTGAAAATTTTTTTCAATATTTCTAATTTCTATTTATCATTTTCAATTACAAATAACGGCTCATATGTATTCATTATCTGTTTCTGTTCCCCAAGCAGCAATAAGCTTTTCCCATCTTCCATAGCCAGCAGTAATTTTATTTAAAAAGCATTTCATAGACTTTCAGACCTTTTTGTCTTTGATTCCGCTATCCATAACACTTTGAATTTCTTTACTGTATTCATAAATTGCAAAAATAATTTTTTTGATCAATATCGTTAAAAAAAGCAAGTTTTTTTGGATTATAAGTGATTTTTGAAGTTATTTCATATTCTCTTTCCTTCACAATCGCTTCAATAAATTTTAAAAATATCTTTTTACATAATATGTTTTTCTTAAATCCAGTTTTTATTCTTAAAAATATAATCTGTGCATTATTTTTCCTGATTATAGTCGTATCCATATTTGTAATCACTGTAGCTTCCTTCATCAATTTCCACTTCCAGACGCATTTCCTGTCGCTCTTCAGATTCAATATTTTCACTTTCCAAATGAAAATTATAAATTTCATCAATTTTTGAACAATATTTTTCTGTATTTTCCAACATATGCTCATCATTCTTATTAAAATTGTGTAAACTTTGAGAATCTGTTTCTATCTTTATTTCATTATCTTTTGCAATATTTTTGTCATTTCCGTTAACAGTTTCAAACTCAATATTTATATTCTTAGCCTTTTTCCATTTTTAAAAAGTTTTTCTGTTTCACTATTTTCAGAAGTATTATTTATTTTATTCAATTTTTTTCAGGATATTCTTCTTTCATTTTTAATTTTTGTCTTGATTTATTTTTATTTGAATCTTCAAAAATTTCTTTTTCAATTTTTTTGCCTTAATTTTTCTTCTTCTTTTTTCTTCAATCAATTTTTATTATCTTCTTCAAAATCGTCTTCAAACATCATTTCCATATCGTCTGTTCCGATAACTTTTATAATTTTCTCCGACTTGTCAATCATCATTCTCAACGTTACAACATGTTTAGTAATTTTGTCTATTATTTTTAAAAATTACACTCTCAGTTTGCTTCTACAAATTCTCCTTTTTTTCTGTTCTACTGTGATCGAAAGTTTTACATAAATTATTTTCGTGATACTCACCTTCCACAGTCATAAAATTTCCATCGGCAAAAAGTGCTGTCAAGTTTCCTAATCTTTGATTATAATATTCTGCCCAATTGAAAAAAATACTCGGTGTTATTTGTTTTTAGTTCCAATGAAATACTATTTTGTCTCATTTCTCTCCCTTACTTTAGTTTTAATAATAACATTTATGTGATTTTCATCATTATCATTGCATTTTCATTTTTCCATAATAATTTTTCTAACTGATATTCTTTTCAAATCCAATTTTTTTCATAAAGTTTTAGTGCCTTTTACATCATTTACTTCAAAGCATAAATTTATTTTTAGAAAAATTTCATTTATATTTTTTTCTTTTACAATATCTTCCATACTTTCCTTTTAGTAATTTTTCACCAAAACTTTTGCCCCTGATATTCTTTTTTTATTGCTATCTCGAAAATATCCGTGATTCTCTATTGTACCATAAAATACAATATATCCCAAGATCAGTATTATTCTTTTTCTCAGCTTTTATCACTTTTTCATTATCAACATCTGATTCTTTTTAACTTTATTATCTTATTATTTTCTTCTCCAAAATTAAATAAGCAGTATATTTCATACTGCCCATTCAAAATCATTTCAGAAAAATATTTATTTTCAACTTTATTTTTCAAAGTTTTCATTATGAATCAATGTCAATTCATCCACAATATTTTCCATTCTATTCAATTCTCCAATTTAATTTTACAATAACCCTATTCTACTTAATGGCCACCATCTAATTAACAGCTCACCCTTAATTCTTGGTTCAGACACAAGTCCAAAAATATCTCGTATCCTTACTATTTGCCGTATTATCTCCCATAGCCATATAATAATTTTTGTCAAGCGTTATTGTTTCACCATTTAAAAAGTTTCTTGAATAATTCATCATTGTATTTAAAATCCATAATTGGCATAACCATTTCGTCTCTGCCTTCCACTTTTAAACGTGAATGTATAATAAGCATTTGTCAATACATTTGCAGGATTTGCATTCAATTCATCGTCATTTCCAATTATATCTTTAAAATTCTTATCTGTCTTTATTAATTCCAAAAATTCTTTTTCCAGTAATATTTTTATACCCTTTTCCGTCATAATAGCTTTCCCAGTCTACTTGCCCCTACCAAAGTTCCGTCATCAGTTTTTCCAAAAACTTTGTTAATTGCGATAATTTTATCCAATTTTTACTTTATCACCTTTTTAGGAATATAAATTTTATGTTCATAAGAAGTCCTTCTGGCAAAGTATACTTTTTGCGGTGTTACTTTTTCCAAAATTTCTGATTTTTTTATCATTTGTCATTATAGCTCCACCAACATTTTTGAAGTTTATTTGCATTAAATTCATTTACTTGCTCAGTATATTTTTTAAAATCTTCTTCAAATTTTCTTTTATCTCCTGAAAACGAAGGATAAACTGGTTTATTATCAACATTTGCTATTTCAAATTTATTTATATCCATTTTCCCTTTAGCAATTTGAAGAGTCGTTCCAGGCTCTCCAACTAATCTTTTGTGTACATTACTTTATCTGTCATTGGTTCCTTAAAGCTATTATTTGTCCAACTTTAGGATGTGTAAAACGGTATTTTACCATATTTGCAAAAGACTCTATCTTTTATAGCAATCGTTGGCTCCATTGAACCAGATGGAATAACGTAGTTTCAATGTAGAATACTTGAATAACCATTACTAGAATAATAGCGAGCATAGTGTTGTCGATTCTTGAAATTGCTTTTCCCAAATGTACTTCTTTTCTTTTCTTCCTTTGCAATTCTTTCTTCTACTGAAATATTTTCATTTGGAAATATTTTTTGAAAAATTTCTTCTGTACTTTCATTTTTTATTTTTTTGATTCTGTCAATATTTTTCCAGCTTTTATTATCCTTCGTAACTTCCTTTAAAATTGTCTGTTCAGTAATTTCTTCCTTTGGCAAGCTTTTTAAATAAATAAATAAGAATCAATGAAATCACAACATTTATTCCCAAATAAATATAAAAATTCATATCAAAATATTAAACATCAGTCTTCCTAAAAACATCATAACAAGATTTCCCAAAAATCCACTCGTGTTCCGCTCTAAGCATAAAACACCACATTTTAGAATAAATACTCCATAAATTCCCCAAAGTTTAATTCTTATAATCGAATCTGGAGTTCTATCTATAAGTATAAAAATATCGCCGTTACAACTAGTGCTACTATTGTCAATACATTTCCAATCATAATATTTTTCTCATTTTTCAAGCGAAAACCTTTTTAATATTTCATCTTCCTTGACTCTCAAAAGATTGATAACATATTTTTCCTTAAAGAAAAAAATACATTAAAATTAACGATACAATAAGATAAAATATTGTCCACAATATCATATTCATCAATTTTTTTCCTTTCCTATTTTATTATAATTTTTTTATTATTATACATAATCTGACTTTACTTTTTCTAAATTTTTTCTTTCGCTCCAAATAAACCAGATTAGCAAAAAAGTCAAATTATAAAGTCCCTTTTTTTATCAAATTCACAAAAATTAAAAGAAACTAAAAATTTAAGTAAAAAAATAATCATAAATTTAAAATATCCTAAAAATAAAAAGCTAGCAAATTGCTAGCTTTGAGCTACTTTCTGATTTCTTTAATTCTAGCAGCTTTTTCCTGATAAGTTTCTTAAGTAGTATAATTTAGCTCTTCTTACTTTTACCAATTCTCTTAACTCGATTTTTTTCTACTAATGGAGAATTTAAAGGAATGATTCTTTCTACACCGATTCCTGAAGATACTTTTTCTAACTGTGAAGTTTTTAGCAACGCTTCCACCAGAAACTCTAATAACTACACCTTCAAAAACCTGTATTCTTTCTTTGTTTCCCTCTTTTTACTTTGTAGTGAACAGCAACTGTATCCCCTGCTTTTAAATTGAGGTACGTCAGCTTTCAAATAATTTTTTTCTACTAATTCGATTAATTTCTCTTTCAAGAAATTCACTCCCTTCTTTCTAAGACATTCTTTCTATCTATACCAATTTTACCAATTTTAAAAACTTTTCTTGCTTGTAAATCCTTTATAAAACTGGTAGCAACAATAAAAGCGGAATATCCTTTTTTCAATAACTCATTAAGTTTATCATATTTTTTTACTAATTTTTCAAGACAATTGCAAAATTTTTTATAAATATTTTTTTAAATATCAAATATTTTTATTTTTATGATTTGTATTATTAATAAAAAAATAAAAGCCTATACACTCTTATTACACATTAATATTATATTTTATAGAAGATGATGGTGGGACTGGTGAGGGATCAGAACCCACAACCTACCGATTAAGAGTCAGTTGCTCTGACCAGTTGAGCTACAGTCCCATGAAATTAAATTATACAAAAATCAATTTAACAACGTAAGTATAATATCACAATTTTTTTAATTTGTCAATTCCATATTCTTAAAATTTTCAATTTTTGTTTTTATATTTGGAAACTTATTTATTCAGCTGCAACTGACCTCCTTTATTTTACGTTTTAATCCCTTTAATATTTAGAAGGAGTACCACTCTTCTTCTTCAACATCTCCATAAGTAGCAAAACTATTTTCAAAGTTTTCTATTCTTTCATTTGAAGGCGTGTTTGTTGCGTCAGATTCTTTCTTCAGTTTTTCAGGATTTTTACTAAATTCTTCTTTCTTATATTCTTTCTCCATAAATTCCTCGGATACATTATCATAATATGTTCTTTTAAATTTCTAGAATACAACATTATATATTTTATATTTTTCAATTGTTGCAGAATCGTTTGATATGTTCTTTTTCAAGAATGTTACCCTTTCCATCAAGACTAATATTAAATTTTCCACCATTTTTTATGATATGCCCTGAAAAAGTCCTGTTTTATCCCGTTGTTTTCAAAGCATCATTCTACTTTTCAAGTTTTATATCCTCATCCTCTCCTATGACATTTGTGTGGCATCTTCATTGAATCCATAGTGGCCAAGATTATCTTTTAGAACAGTTGTCATAGGGCTATAATTTCAGGCATAACTGATTCAAGAGAAACGTCTATTTTAGTAATCTCAAATCTGCTTCATGAAGTACTCCCATTATTTCTGCTGGATATTTATATTTTGCCTTTAAAATTTTTCATATGAATCTTCTTTTTCTGATAAAGACTTTTCTACATATTCAACATAAAATTTTTCTATAACTCCATTTTTATTATGTGTAGTATTTATCACAGGTATTCCTTATCATTTCTAGAAAACTCCACATCAAAACTTTCAAATTTATTTTATAAATTCTTTCTTATCTATAGCTTTTTCGCGATTTTTTGTCCAGTTTGACAGCTTGTCAAATCCTTTTGAAAAGAAATCAAGTATGCTTTTTGCTGTTCTTATTATGTCCCATAGTTCTGATCTCCTAGATATTAAATTAGGATAACCTATATCTAATTTTGAAACAATATAATTTTTCGATATCTTATATCATTCTTTTTATTCTTCAATTTTGATATAGATTACCCCTTTTCATGTATTTTAACACAACTTATCTATAAAAGATAAATAAAAACTTTTTAATGTTTAAAATGTCTAATTCCAGTAAATACCATTGTCATTCCGTGTTCATCAGCAGCTTCGATTGACTCTTTGTCTCTAATTGAGCCACCTGGCTGTACCAATGCTTTGATACCGTATTTTGCAGCTTCATCTACACAGTCTCTGAATGGGAAAAATGCGTCTGATGCCAGAACTGCTCCTTCTAGTGAATCCAAGTCCCCTTTGGCGTGTTCAAGTGCGTGCTGAGTTGCCCAGATTCTGTTTGTCTGTCCTGTTCCAACTCCTGTTGCCGCTCCGTCTTTTACGACCACAATTGCATTTGATTTTACGTGTTTTACGACTTTCATTCCAAGTTCCATATCTTTTAATTCTTGCTCTGTTGGCTGTTTTTTTGTTACAACTTCCATATTGTCAATCATTTTTCGATTTGTCTGCTGAACTAATATTCCACCGTCAACTTTTACATATTCCACTTTATCCTGCGGTTTTGCAACTTCGCATTTTATTACTCTCAAATTTTTCTTGGATTTTAATATTTCCAGAGCTTCATCAGTAAATGCTGGGGCAATTACGATTTCTAGGAAAATTTTATTCAGTTCCTGTGCAGTTTTTGCATCAATTTCTCTATTAATCGCAACAATTCCACCAAAAATTGATACTGGATCACAATCATGGGCTTTCTTGTAAGCTGTGAAAACATCATCTGCAACTGCCACACCGCAAGGAGTCGAGTGTTTTACAGCACAGCAGGCAATTTCATCAAACTCATTTGCCACTTTCCAAGCAATATCCATATCCCTGATATTATTAAACGACAATTCTTTTCCATTTAACTGGACAAAATCTTTCATACTTCCATTTTCAGTAGTTGAAACATAGTATGCAGACGATTGGTGAGGATTTTCGCCATATCTCAAGTCAAATTTCTTTTCATACGAAACATTCAAAATATTTTGGATATTCCTCTTCCAGCAAGAAAGTTAGAAATAGCCGCATCATAAGCTGATGTCAAAGTTAAACACCTTCCCAGCCAATCTTTTTTTTGTTTCAAATGAAACTTCCCCATTATTTTCAATTTCTTCCATAACTTTCTCATAGTCTTCTGTTTCGCAGATAACTGTAACGTCCTTGAATGATTTTGCAGCCGAACGAAGCATTGTAGGCCCGCCTATATCAATAAATTCGATTTTTTCGTCAAAAAGTCTTATCTGTCTGAACTTCCTGAAAAACGGATAAAGATTAACAACAACATAATCAATTGTCTCTATTCCTTCTTTTGCAATCGTATCCATATGCTCCTTATTGTCCCTAATCGCCAAAAATTCCACCATGAATATTCGGATGCAATGTTTTACTCTTCCATCCAGCATTTCCTTTAAAATTAGTAACTTCGAAACATCTATTACAGAAAGCCCGTTTTTCCTTCAAAAACTTGTAAGTCCCTCCAGTAGAAATAATTTCCACACCTTTTTGATTTAAAAACTGTGCAAATTCCAATATCCCAGTCTTATCAAAAACACTAATCAAAGCTCTTTTTCATTCGGTATCATTCCTCCAATATATTTTGATTAATTTTATTTTATCACAAACGCCTATATTTATCAAGGTTGTGTATTTATTAACTTTTTGAAAGATTGTAAATTTAAAAGTATTATATCAATCTATACAAATTAACTTTAATTTAATTCCTATAATCATAATATATATAGTATAATTAAAAAGGAAAATATAATTTTGAAACAATTCAGAGATTTTTATGGAATTTATTAATTAATTTATAATTTTTTTCTAAAATATATAACATTATTGGATAAAAATATATTTTTAAAGATTGGAGAAAAATTATGAGAAAAATTATTGTTAATTTTAAGTTTATTTGTTATAAATATTGTTGGGATTGGCTTATGAGAAATGTAATCCTGAAAATGATTTATGATATTATTGTAGACACTTTGAATGGAAGTTATTTGGGACAAGATGAGACAGGTACAGTAATAATTAAACTTTCCAAAAATGCTAAAGTTTCTGGAACACATTACATTGACGAAAAAGATGTTGAAACATATGGATTTGGAGATTTAGGAGATTGTACTCCCAATCCCAAAAATTACAGAAATTCATATTGAAGATGCAGTATTTAATACAATGTATAATAATTATTTTGAAACATTTAGCAGTAAATCATGGTAGTCATACATTTTTAAAAGTAGATTTTCACTTCTGTATTGATAAAAATAAAGTATTTTGTAAAATTTATAATGATAAAGGTTTTGATGGAAAACCTTCTGGGATTGACTTTTTATTAATCAAGAAGTCGTAGATTTTGAAATTCATGGAAATATAATAGATGTTGTAAGAAGAGGAGATTTTGTTTCTGGATATAATGATTATGAAGATTTAGAAGAAAAAGAGCAAAAGCGAGAAAAAAATATTGTAAATTCGCCAAATGGATATGTTAATTTTATGAGAAAGCCTGACAACAATTCAACAAATTCGTGGCAGGGTGAAAAATGGAAAAACTGTAAGTTTAATTAATGAAAAAGGTAATTGGTATTATGTTCAAGTTTTTAGATGGTGGAGAATTTGGATATGTCAATAAGGAATATTTGAAAAATTAATTAGGAGGAAAAATTATATGAATAATTCAAATAAAAAGGTGGTTTTAAAAATGGTGGGAATTTCTACTTATTATTTTATGTCCTATCTATTGTTTTTTTAGTTATTTTGCAAAGTAATCTTGATAAAAGAAAAATTATATTTTTCAGCATTATTTGGAAGTTTTATTTTATTTATATTTTTGATTACAGCACTTGAACCTAGTACAGAAGAAAAATCGCTAAAGAAAAGAAGAAACAGGAACAATTAAAAATTAGAACAAAGAAAAAGCTGCAACACTGGAACAGGAAAGCCAAAATTAATGAACTAGAAAATCAAAAAAAGAAAAAAATGAATTTAGAAAAGGAAGTAAAATTAAAGGCAGAAACTGAAAAACAAATTGATAATGAAATTAAACAATCATCAAGTGAAATCTTATTAATAGTTTCAAATGATGACAAACTTTTTAGACAGGATTTTTAAGTTAATGACAAATTATCTTGCAGATAATTATTCATATGACAGTATTTTAGAAGCAAAAAGATTGCTGTAAATAATATTAACAAATCACAATATTCTATTGAAAAATTAAAGAATATAAAATGTAACTTAGCTTGTAATAATTTAAATGAAGTCAAAGCTGTATTTATCAAACTCTATATTTTAAGAATTGATATGCTCAAAGAACTTATAAAATTTGCTGATGCTAGTTACGGCATTGAAAATATTGCAACTATTCCAGAAGAAAAATATTTAGAAGAAAAGTTATCGAATATACTGAATATCAAAATAAAATAATTAGTTTTTGAAAATATAAAAAGCTGAAAGGAGACACATGAATAATACTGAAAATAATCAAAATAAAAAAAGATGGTATCAAGAAGGATGGGGTGCCCTTTTATTATATTATTTCCTTGGTTACTTTTTATAGTAATTCTTCAAACTAAGATTAGTATTAAGAAAAACTTATCTTTCTGGAATTTTTGGTTATATTTCTATATATCTTTACACCAAGTCCTATTATGAATTGGCTTAAAGATAAAAATTCTGATAAAGAAATTGAACAAACACAAGAAACATATTCTGAAAATATTTCTACAGAAGAGCAGGAAAAATGTACAAGAACAAGAAAGACTGGAGACAGAGAAAAGGAAAAATTAGAAAATAAAAATATAATACTGAAAATAAAAAGAATTACTAAAGAATTACTTTCAATTATTTCTAATGACAAATTTCGTCCTGAATATTCATATATGATTAATCATCAAAAGCTAGACAAGTTGCTTTGGCTAATCTTGAAGTAGCTACAAGATAATATTTCAAAATTAGAAAATATTAAATGTAATTTGACTTGTATAAATTTTAGAACTTTATAGAGAACGTCTTAAAAAATATTATACTCTAAGAATTGAAATGATTGAAATTTTTTTCTAATGACAATATCACTGACAATACCATGTTTAAATCTACTGATAGTCAACTATTTAAAGAAAAATCTCTGAATATCTTGATTATCAGTATGATATACGAAAACTTACAAAAAAGTTTAAGGTCTTCTCAAAAATTATAATTATTCTGACAATTAAATATTCAAAATACTCAGACAACCAATCACACCATTGTTTGAGTATTTTTTTATATCAACTATTTTCAAAAATTCAATAGACAATTTATTTTTGATTCTTTTTAATCTTCTTCAACCACTCATCTGCCGCCTTTTTCAAATTTATTTTCTCCATGCTCATAAAAACTTGATTTTTCATTCATATAAATCTGGTCTACATAATGATTTTTCATAATTATGTGGATATTTGTAGTCTTTTGCTCCAACTTTTGTGAGATGAACTGGCACTTCCTGAATTTTTTCATTTTCAATGTGGCTTAGTGCTGAATTTATAGCATTGTAGGCTGAATTGCTCTTGGGAGAAATTGCGAGATAGATTGCCACTTCAGATAAGATAATTCTAGCTTCGGGCATTCCAATTTCCTTTATCGCATTAAGTCCTGCCACAGCAACTGGTAAAGCCTGCGGATTTGCAAGCCCAATGTCTTCAGAAGCCAAAATTACAAGTCTTCTTGCAATATACAAAATATCTTCTCCGCCAGAAAGCATTTTCGCCATCCAGTAAACAGCTGCATCAGGATCGCTTCCACGAATACTTTTTATCATTGCTGAAATTGTATTGTACTTGTCTTCTGTCTTGTGATATGATTTTTTCGTATTCAAAATTTCCTTTACTTCTTCCAGCGTAAACTCCACTCCAACATTTGTTATAAGTTCCAAAATATTTATAGCCTGCCTTGCATCCCCTTCAATTATTTCCGAAATATATCCCAAAATATCATCTGAAATTCCCAAAATTCTCCTTTTTCATTAATATTTTTCAATATTTTAAGCAAATCATCTTCACTCAATTTCTTAAATTCAAATGCCATACATCTTGATAATAATGCGTTATTCAAAGTTATAATAAGGATTTTTCAGTAGTCGCTCCAATTAAAATAATATTTCCATTTTCCAAATCTTCCAAAAGTGAATCCTGCTGCAACTTGTTAAATCTATGAATTTCATCTAAAAATAATAGTGTCTGCTGTCCATTTGTGTGAAAGCTGCTGTGCCTTTATCAGAAATATTCTTTATATCAGTTACAGAGGCTTTTATAGCATTCAAATATTCGTAATGGTAATTCATTTTTATCAGCGATTATTTCTGCAAGCGTAGTTTTCCCTGTTCCCGGTGCTCCCCAGAAAATCGCATTCATAAAGTTTCCACGCTCAATAATCTTTCCTCAAAATCCCATTTTTCCCCAACCAATCTCTTCTGCCCATAAAAAAATCATCAAGACTTTTTGGACGGTATCTAAATGCTAGTGGCTTTTTATCTTCATACTTCATCAAATAAATTCATTTTTATATTTCCCTTTTTATAATTTCTATTTAGTGTTATTTATTTTTAATTCCGATTTTTTATTATCTGAAAAACGTTTAAAAACTAATATAGTTGTAAAAATTACAATAATCAAAACTACCACATAAAAAATAATTAAAGATCGACTTTAGATAGATCTGTACTCTTTATTATTTCTATATAAATTTCAAATATAATCATTCTCCTGTACTTGACTATAGTTTGAAGTACATATATATCCATAAAATAGAGATAAAATAATACATTATCATTAAGATTATTGAACTTTACTAGCTATATAAATAATTGCAAAATATACTCTTTTTCATTATTTTTCTCATATACTTTGATAGAAAATAAAGGATATTGTCAGCAAATTCCAACTAATTCTGTTCCCTATTATTCCATTTAAAAATTCCTTTTTAAAAAATATTAAATATCATCATAATTCAAATCTATTATTTTCAAACTTTCATTTGACATCAGAAAAAGTCAAATCCTCCTCAAGCAAGAAAAATTAGTTATAACGATCATAGCAAAAGTCCACAGCATTATTTTTTTATCAAATTATTTGCACCAAATCTGCTTTCATCATTTTTATAAAAATAACAGTTAGTATCAAAACAATAAAACTAAAATGCTCTACTAACGTTGAATCATCCCAGCTTTCATTGCCATAATTCAACTTTAATACATTGATATAGTAATAACTAAAGATCCTCTTTGTACTAATAACACAATCCATGAAATAAATATTCATGTCTATTTTTAATATTCCCTATATCAAAAAATTCTTTCCACTTTCTTTTTCAAAATTTCGCATAAAACCTCCATTATATTCTAAATTTTTGTAAATCAACGTTTATAATTTTAAGTATGATTTATTTCACTTTAAAAACTGTACTCTTTATAATCAAAACCAGACATACCACAGTATTTTTTCTTTCTGAGTTAGGATATTTCCCCAATAAGTTCTGTTACTATTGCCAATTCTTTTATTACTTCACTAAGCCACACATCTTCATCATCTTCATCGTAATAAATTTCATATTTCTCCATTTTCTCTTCGGTTAAGTAATCACCAATTTTTCAAATCTTCTGCTGGAAAATACTTCTCATCTTTTATATCAATCTTTACAATTTTTCCAGTTTTTGGATTTGCAAATAATGAATATTTCTGTTCCTTGTCTTCATACAGCAAATACTGATAATATTTTTTAGATTTCTTTTCTCTGATGCGGAATTACTTTTTCAATGTGATCTCCTAATTTTTATTCCACTATATTTACAGTTAATTTTAATATTTTCATCTAGTTTTGACTTCTATTTTCCTGTATCAAAATATCTCTTTAAGATTTTTCAATTAACGTCAATTCATCCCAATAATATTTTTAAATTTACAAATTCAGGAACATCAAGATTTACGTTGCATTCCTGCAAATTATTCAAAAACTCTCCAGTATTCTTCTATTTCAATTTCATCAAACCATTTATTCTTAATAATGTACTTTCCTTCTTTTTACTTATATAAAAACATACAAAAAGCATACATATCTCTAAATATTGCAATAATAAATGGCTCTCCATCCTTTGCTTCTTCATTATAAATCAAAAATTTATTTTCAAAATTTCCATTTTTTGACTTTTACATATTTTTCTGTATTGTTTAAAAATGTCACAAGTAATTCATAACTTAAATTTTTCCTTAATTATTACCTCTTCTTCTCCACTATCTGTTTCTTCTTTTTATACTGATTATACAGCCACAATTTTTAATTTTTTACTCATAAATTTTTAAAAAGCTATCCTAAATATTTTCTTTTCCCATAATGACTTATTCAACATAACTGAAAAACCTCATCTAATTTATTTCCCATTATATCATAAAAGAGAACTCTGAAAATGTTAAAGTTTTCATTTCAAATTTTACTTTTTCACTCCTATTTACTTTTTACTCAACCATATTATAATACATTTACCACAAATGAATTAAAATTCAAATTTTTAAATATAAAAAAATTGAAAGGCTAATAACTAATGATATCTATTTTTATGAAACCAATACTCCGATTGGAAAAATTGGACTTGCTACAACAGAAATGATTCTCATATTACTGATGTAATCTGGAATTATGAAATTGAAAAAAATTTAAAAATGATGATAACTTTTCAAATTAAAGAAACCAAGTTAATAAAAAGGGCAAAATCAGTTATTTGAATATTTTTTTCCAAAAAAACGAAAACAATTTTGACTGCCACTTCTAAAAGAAGGAACGCCTTTTCAAATTTCCGTCTGGAACGCTCTTGAAACAATCCCTTACAGCGAAACCCGTTCCTACAAAGACATAGCAGTCGCAATCAAAAACGAAAAAGCAGTCCGTGCAGTCGGGAATGGCAAACAATCGAAAATAAAATCTCAATTTTTATTCCTTGCCATCGTGTAATTGGTGCGATGGAAAAATTAGTCGGATATGGTGGCGGACTTCATATAAAGGAGTTTTTATTAGAACTGGGAAGGTATTAAATAAAATGGTTTAATAAAACCTTTTTCGTTGATTTTTATTATTTTTATATTAAAATTTTATTAATAAAAATAACAAGAAAGGGTGTGAAACTTTATGATAACCGTTTCTATAAATGCTCATCCTGACATAGAAGACAAAATAAACAACTATGTTAAGGAAAAACAATATCAATTTAAACCAAGTAATGTTAGATTTAATTCTTGAAAAATCGAAGATGAAGAGGACTACAAATTGGCTGTTGAGGCTTAGAGAAGAAAAAGACAACAGAGAAAAACTGGATATCACGAAGATTTAATAAAATTAGGGTTGGAAAATGAAATATAGATCTAATGTACTCTGAAAAGCACAGAAAACAGCTAAATAAACTAGATAATTCTATGAAATCAAAAATTTTTAAAATATATCGATCAAAATCTTTTCGATACAGATAATCCATTTGGAAAAAGCTTTTGAGATATAATCTAAAAAGGATTTTGGAATATCGAGTTGAAAAATTATAGAATTATTGTAAAAATTGAAAGAAAAGTGAACTAGTTATTTTGATTGTTCAAATGAGATAAAGGATAAAATTTATATTTAGAATTTCTGAATTGAATTTTTAAATTATTAAGTTAATTGAGTATTAAAAACACTGTCTGATATTCCTATTTTTAAGAATATAAAGGCAGTTTTTATTTCTATATAAATTAAATAGATTAATATAAACTTTATTTACAGAATAAAAATTATATTTTAATTAAACAGTAAGATATCTTAAATTTAATAAATATTATTAATGTCTTACATATATGGTTCTTGTATCATAGATTAATTTCAATATCATATCCACCTAAATTTATGTTTTACTTGTGCAACAAATTTTTCCATCATCTCTCAGTACGATATGAAAATTTTTATATTTCTATATCGTAATCCATTTATTTTACATAATGGATATAGTTACTCTTAGCTAAAGCAAGATAATTTTCGATATTTGGATCTTCTTTAATAGAAGTTACTTTTCACATTTTCCACAACCTGTAACATTTTTCAAATGTTTTTGAGTTCCCACTTCCCAGCTCTTGCATAAGCTACCATAGAAGTCAAAAAGTCATTAATAGTAAAAATTTTTCATTTTTGTTTCTCCTTAAAATTTTAATTTAATAATTATTTATAACTAACTAGTATAAAAACTAAATCTATTATATTATACCCCCACATTTGATTTTAGATTATATTTTAATTAAACTTATTTTAATAACCAAAATTATAATAGTAACAACTTCCTTTTAAGATGCACTACACCTCTAAATTACAAATAATTTTTAGTGTGCAGTTCATATTTTTTTATAAAATCTCAACTAACAAACTTTAGAAATCCTGAGAACAACTTTTCTCCCCATCATTCTCAATCCCATCAAAATTATTAATCAAAATTCTCTCAATTTTAATTTCTTTTCTTCAAGAACTTTTTGACAATTTCACTCAACTTAGTTTCTTGTTTCAACTCAGAAAAATTATTGACAAAGAATATTCTGATTTCTCATATTTTCTTATATCTGCGATTATTTCATCATTTTCATCAATGTACTAGGAATAAATTCTCCATAAAATCAAACAATCTGAATATTTTCCATTTTGCCCGTAAATCAATCATTTTATAATGGGCAAAAATTGAATTTTCATTATTTATTTGAGATTCTGCATTTACTTTATCTTGACTCCAGTCAATTCTATCCATGACTTTTACATCTTCATCTTTTTGAAAATCCAGCATTTTTAGTGCTATTCCATTGAAAAAGGAGTTCTTGAATTGTCACGACTACGTTTATTTTACAAAATATAGTGCTTCTTTCGAGGAAAAACTTTCTCCCTAATGCACGTTGATACTGATCTTTGCTGGCAATATCATCAAACTGTGCTATATCAGTTCTCTCAAAATTGTCCATTCCTATTTCCTGTCCCTGATAAATAAACGGTGTCCTCACGTAAAAGAAGAAAACAATGTCGCAAGTAATTTTGCATTTATTTCATTTGCTTTCTTCCTAAAAATTTATTCAAACTTCTAGGTAGATCATGATTTTTCAAAGAATGGTGCTCCCCATCCATATTTCTGCTGTGTCAGCTGACTCTCAAAAATTTTGTTTCTCAATTCTTTCATTTTTCACATCCTGCACTGAATAATAAAAATCCTTCCTTTGCCATATCCAAATCAGAATAGCTGAAAGTCAAAAAAATCATTGAAAATCCATCTTCACCAATAAAAATCATTGTATCTTTCGTATTCAAGTAAAAGGTGTTTTAGCTACGAGTCATGCAGTTATACTTCTTTAAATGTTTTTCTGCCAGTTCTCTAAAAAGTCCTCAATTCCTGGCTGATTTAACGTATATTTTATGCTATATGCAAAACCATCCGCTCCATCAACAGGCAAGTCTAGATAATCTTTATCTTTTATTGAATTTATAGCATCTACCCTGAAACCTGCAATTCCTTTTTCCAGCCAGTAATTTACCATTTTATAAAGTTCTTCCCTACTTCAGGATTTTTCCCAGTTTAAGTCAGGCTGTTTTCTTTTGTAAAATAAATGCAGATAATACATTTCATTTCCCATTTTCATCAGCTTTCCCCTTCAACCTTTTTCCCAGCTAGAACCTCCAAAATGGCTTCTCCAGTTTGTTGGTGGCAGTCCATTTTCCTCTTTTAAAAATATAATAATTTCTATACTTGCTTTTTAGGATTTCTTAATGCTTCCAAAAACCACTCATGCTCATCTGAAGTGGATTAATTACTAAATCTAAAAATTATCTTTTATTCCTCTTTTTCCGCCTCTACAATTAATCTTTTCTAAATCTTCCTTTGTTCCAAATTCAGGATTCATCATAATAATCAGAAATATCATATCCGTTGTCATCCATTGGCGACTTATACATTGGACAAATCCAGATAAGAGTTATCTCAGTTCTTTTCAGATAATCCAATTTTCAGTAATTCCATTCAGATCTCCAATTCCATCATTATTGCTGTCATAAAAACTTCTTGGATATATTTGATATCCAACTTCTTTCCACCATTTTTATCTAATGTATCCATATTTTTCTCCTTCATATTTAATAAAAGTCATTTTTAAACCTGCCAATCTAAATATACAGATTAACAGGCATTAAGGTGATGCCGATGATGAATTTTAACTATTTTTACTAATAATCAAAAACAAAATGACTATAGTTATCAAAATAGTAAAATCCCAATTCATTTTACCACCTCCCAACTGTCCCATTTGTTTGTTAGTTTTGCAGAACTAACTTGAAATTATATCATAAAAAGACCCCATTCAATAAAAGAATAGAGCCTTTTCTTCTGCAAATTTTTATTTCCAAACGAAACAGTTGGTTTTTCTTTTCTTAAAAGTAATTATATCATAAACTCAAATTAACATTTCAAGCACTAAAAATTTATTTTCATTTTAAAATTATTCAAATGTAATCTATTTTCAATACTGGCCAGAAGTCTTTATTTGCTTCAATTAAGTCATCCAATATTGCTTTTGCAACAGATGCACTTGGTACAGTTCTTGACAATGTAATTGCTTGCCAAAGTTTTTGGTATGAACCTTCAATCCATGCTTCTACTGTTAATTTTTCAACTGATACTTGTTGTTCCATTAATCCTTTTTGGAATTGAGGAATTTTACCTTGAACAATTTTTTCAGGACCATTTGAACCTACTATACAAGGTACTTCAACCATTGCAGTTGAATCAAAGTTTGAGATTGCTCCGTCATTTTCTACGATTAATAACATTCTTTCTTTTGTATCATAAGCGATTGCTCTTGCCAAGTCAACTATGTATGAAGCATGATCGTCTACGTGAAGTTTGCTATCTTTTGCTGTTCCTTTTTCAGCGATTGCTCTACATTCTCCAAATACAAATTTTTCTCTTCCTTCCATTACTTCATTTGCTCTTGTATGATTAGGATTTGAATGTTCTACCACGTAGTCAGGGAAGAAGTAATATTTTAAGTAAGTATTTGGCATTGTTGTAGGGTCAATTGCAAATACGTCTCTTGCTTTTGTAAATGTGTCATTCCAGCTTGCTTCTGTATTTTCCCCTTCAATTTCTACATTATATCCAATTTTTGCCACTTTTTCTCTTAAAGCAGGCATTAAATCATTTCCTTGTTTATCTCTAATGTCTGTCCACCATCCAAAGTGATTTAATCCAAAGTATCTAATTACCATATCTTTTCTTGATTCAAGCCCAAGCATTTCAGCCATTCTTATTTCAATTCCGATTGGCATGTCACAAATATTTAATATTTTAGAGTTTGGACGTAATCTTCTAGTTGCTTCTGCTACAATTGCTGCAGGATTTGAATAATTTAACATCCACGCATTTGGTGAATATTTTTCCATATAATCAACTAACTCAATAACTCCACCGATTGAACGCATTCCATAAGCAATTCCTCCAGGCCCGCAAGTTTCTTGCCCCAATACTCCGTGTCTTAAAGGTATTTTTTCATCTTTTTCACGCATTGCATATTTTCCAACTCTTATATGTGCTATAACAAAGTCAACATCTGTAAATGCTGTTTCAGGATCTGTTGTATAAACAAAGTTAATATCAGGTGCTTTTTCCTTTATAATAATATCACAAGCCTTTGCTATAACTTCCTGTCTTTCTGCATCGTTATCATAAAATTTTATTTGTCTAATCGAAATTTATCTAAATTTTCCAAGTAACATCAGACACAATCCCCTGGAGTAAATGTACCCCCACCACCAGCTACTGTAATCGAAAAATTTCTTTCATAAATAATCATCTCCATTTCTATATTTTATTAATTTTATTTCATTATAATAACACACTTTTTTAAAAAGTCAACACTTTTATATAAATCTTTTTAAATTTTATAAAGAATTATATAAATCTTTTTGTATTGCTATTTATTATTATTTATTGTATAATCATAGTAATAATAATTAAAATCGAATTTAAGAATTGTAAGAAAGGTTTATATAAATGAATAAATATGAAAAAGTCTATTATGACATAAAAGACAAAAATTAAAAATGGTATCATAAAAATCAGGAGATTTTTAGGAAGATGATCTTGCAAAAGACTATAATTTTTCCAAACTTACTGTAAGAAAAAGCTCTTGCTATGCTGGAAACGGAAGGTTATATTCAAAAAGTGAAAGGGAAAAATCAATTGTACTGGAGAAAATTTGGAAAAATATTTTCTAACTTCAATCAAACTGTACAGGAAATTAGTAGACTTCAAAATATTAATCTTGAAACTGACTTTAATCAGTTTATATATTGTTCAAGAGGATAAAAATTAATGAAAGAATTTCAAGTTTCTGAAAGTGCTGATTTTTATAAAGTTGTTCGTACAAATTCCTTTGAATGGGAAGTCTCTAAATTATTCATAAGTTTTTGATAGAAAATTGTACTTTTTGAATGAAGAGATTGCAAAAAGTCAATATATGAATATTTGGAAAAAGGAATTAAAGCTAAAGATTGGATATCTCGAAGAGATATTAATTTTTAGAAAAATTACTCCAGAAGAACAAAAACATCTTAAATTAGAAGATATAAATATGGTTGTCGTCATTGAAAACTCACGCCTATTTATCAAAATGGCACATTATTTCAATATGAAACTATAATTCATCATCCTGAAAAATTTACTTTCACAGCTATTGCAAAGAAGATAATAAATGCTTCTAGATAATAAAGCTTATATTATTTTCCGATAATTATTATAAATCCTGTTTTATAAGTGAACTTGTTAGTCTTACAGAAAATAAATAAAAATATGTTTTCAAATTTTTCATAGAGTTTATATTTATATAAAAAGAAAGAACTTTCAAGTCCCTATTCTAAAACTTTAAAATTTTTGACTTTTGAAAAATTTTTTCATTTTTATAAAACTAATTTCAATTAGTTTATCAAATTTTATTTTTACCCTTTTTTCATCATGTCTTCAATTCTTTCTCTTACTTGAGGTACTGACAATCCCGATGATTACTTGAATAGCTGATCCTTTTCTAACTACACCATGAGCTCCTGCTGCTTTTAAATGCTCATCTGGCAATAATTTGCTTGGATCTTTTACACTTACTCTAAGTCTAGTTGCACAGTTATTAAGTTCTTCGATATTTTTCTCTTCCACCTAATGCTTCAAGAATGATTGCACCTTTTTAGCATATTCGTCTCCGCCTGCATGACGCTCCACCTGTTTGCATCTCCTTCACCATGTTTGGCTCTATAATCAGCTTTTGAATAAAGTTTCATTTCTTCATCTCATCTTCTCTACCTGGAGTTTTTAGATCCATCTTTTAGAATTAAGAATCTAAATACAAAAGAAAGTATATTACTGTAAATATTAATCCTATTACTATTTGAGTAATTACTGTTCCAGAGTGATTTTTAAACATTGGTATCCAGTTTAAGAAGAAGAAGTCTAAAAGTCCTCCACCCATATTTCCAACTACTCCAAAAGCATACATTGTTGCAGCCATTGTTGCAGCTAAACAAGCATGAACTGCAAACAATACTGGAGCTATGAATAAGAATGTAAATTCTAATGGTTCAGTTATACCTGAAATTACTGCTGTAAATATTATAGGCAGTAATAATGCTGCTACAGCTTTCTTTTTATCAGATTTTGCAGTAGCATACATAGCAAGTGCTATCCCTGGTGCACCAAATATTTTTGAGTTTCCATGTAGCTAAAATCCACCTTGTGGGAATAAAGATTTCAATGATTGTGTACTTTGAGCAAATTCTTTTATATGTTGAACCCAGTAAACTTGAATTCCATCAGGTACTGCTGCCGGACCAAATATAAACGGTGTATAAACAAAGTGATGTAATCCAGTTGGAATTAAGATTCTTTCTAAGAATGTATAAATCCATACTCCAAATATTCCTGAAGCTTTCATAAATCCTGTACGCTACTAATTCCCATTTGAACTTTAGGCCAAATTAATACTGTTAGGAATGCACAAGGAATCATAACCTATCCCTACTATGTATACAAATACTGAACCTGGAATACTCCCAAGAAATCAGGTAATTTTTATCAAAATATTTGTTATGTAAATATACTACTAATGCCGTTATCAAGATACCACCAAATAAGTTTGTATCAATGTTGGAACTCCACCTATTGCAGAATATCCCTGTTACTTTATCTGCTACATGCTTGAGCTGCATCTATTCCATAAAAAACTTTTTAATATTGCTGACTACAAAAATAATTAAATGTAGTGTATAATGCAAATGTTTCCATACATGCTCTTGCATTTGTCTTTTGTTGCTAAACTGATTGGTAATCCCTATTGCAAACAATATTGGCATTTGTCTAAATACTGTCCAACACCTTCAGATATCACATACCAAAATTGTACCATGCTGTTCCTTCTTTAGCAATGTTTCCCATAACTTTCTGTATTAGTAAATACAGAAGATAATCCTACGACTATGCCTGTGAATGCAAAATAATAGAACCGGTGCCATCATCGCCCCACCAAATCGTTGAATTTTTCATCATAGTTGAATACCTCCTAAAAATTTTTATATATTTTGATTTATTTTTTCCTTATTTTAAATATACCACACTTTTTAAATTGTCAAGACATTTACGTATATCTTTTTTAAAAAATTTTTCTAAAAATAATTGCTAGATTAAAAATAGTGATTATTTCAGGGATTTTTATTTTAAAGTTATTATTTTTCTTTTTAAAAATTATTATTCTTTTTAATTTAGAATTTAAAATTTCTATTTCAACTTCTATTCCAAAAATGATCTGACACTATTTCCTTTATTTTTGTTATTAAATATGACTTTGCTTTTCCTTCACTTTTTAATTCCTTTATTACTGAATATATAGTCCAGTCGTTTTCGACTTTATCATTATCCAGCCATGAATACTTTATCTACAGTTATTCCAGTCATCTTTTTTCAGCCATACTATATGTATCAAAAAGTCCTTGAGATAATATATTTTCATAATCTGCTACATTTCCGATTGCATCTGTATTGAAAATCACCCATTAATATTTTTAAATTATTATTTTTGAGTTCTATTTAAGATTTTCTGAATATTTTTTCCCATATCTTCAGTTTCACAATTTGGCAGATTCATATGACAACTGTAAAATTCAATATCCTGACCTTCATAATTAATTGTAATGCTGACAATTCTTCTTGCAGATATAGTTCTCACAGACTGTGCAAAAGTACAGTAAAATTCATCCTCGGCTTTTATTTTTATGCCTTGTAATGACTGCCACCCTTCATTATATTTTCCAAAACCCTATATGCGAGTTGCTCCAATGAGAGATAATAATCTGTATCTGTATATTTCTGCAAATGTTTCCAGAAGTACCCAGTACTAATTTTCTTCCCTTATATCATCAAAAATAATCTGATTATTCATAAGCTGGTTTACTTCCTGCATTGCTATGACATCATATTGTTTTTCGCAATGGTTCTTGCCAGAATATCAATTTTTCCATTTGATTTTCTTCCAGCCATGCATGAACATTTACTGTTAATATTTTCATAATATTCTCTCATTTATTCTTAAATTTTATTTTGTAATAAAATTTGTGTTTTACAGAAAAATAAATCATATTTTTGTTATCTTAATTTAATGTTACAATATACTTTGTCAACGAAATAATGCTAAAAATAAAAACTAAATAACATTTACGTATATGTTGACTTTTGGCATAAAATATAGTATATTTAGTATTGAGAAATCAAAAACTAATTTTATTAATAAATTTTAAGGAGGACATAGAAATGTTTGAGAAGTTCTAGTATTTTGTTACATCCTACTACTTCCTGGAAAATATGGAATTGGAAGTTTAGGAAAAAGAAGCATATAAATTTGTAGATTTCTGAAAAAGCAAATCAAAAATTATGGCAAAATTTTCCCACTTGGGCTAACTGGGATATGGGTGATTCACCTTATCAATGCTTTTTCAACATTTGCTGGAAACCCATATTTAATTGATTTTGACTTGTTAATCGAGCAAAATTTATTGACTGAGGAAGATTTGAGAGATGTTGATTTTGGAGGAAATGAAGAATATATTGATTATGGCGCTATTTATAATCAAAAATATCCTTTACTAAGAAAAAGCTTATGACAACTTTTAAAGCTAATGAAATGAAAGAATTTAAAAGGAAAAATTGGAAAGCTTTTAAAGCTGAAAAACAGTCATTGGCTAAATGATTACAGCCTGTTTATATCTTCTAAAAATCACTAACGGACTTCCTTGGACTGAATGGGAAGCATGACATCAGAACTAGGGAAAAGAAGCTGCGTATAGATAAATACAGAGCAGAATTAGCTGACGACATTGAGTACTATAACTTTATTCAATGCCTGTTCTTTACTCAATGGGACAACTTGAAAAAATACGCCAACGACAATGGAATCAAAATAATCGGAGATATTCCAATTTTCGTTGCAGTAGACAGCTCAGACGCATGGGCAAATCCAGAAATTTTTCCTATTCGACCCTGAACTAAAACCTGTTAAAGTAGCTGGTGTTCCGCCTGATTATTTCAGTGCTACAGGACAACTTTTGGGAAATCCTCTATACGACTGGGACAAATTAAAAGAGTTAAACTACAAATGGTGGGTAGACAGAGTTAGAGCCAACCTTTCTACGTGCGACATCATAAGAATTGATCACTTCAGAGGGTTTGAAGCATACTGGGCAGTTCCTATGGAGACGATACAGCAATGAAAATGGACATGGTGTAAAGGGACTAGAATTGACTTATTTAACAAAAATTAAAAAATGAACTGGAGAATTACCTATAATTGCAGAAGATTTAGGAACAATGACACAAGGTGTTATTGATTTGAGAGAAGCAACTGGATTCCCTGGAATGAAAATTTTAGGATTTTGCATTTGATTCTAAAGAAGAAAATGACTACTTGCCTCATACTTATACAAAAACTGTGTAGTTTATACAGGAACTCACGATAATGACACATTAATCGGGATGGTTTACAAAAGCCAATGAAGACGATAAACAATTTGCAAGAGACTATTTAAATTCACAGATCTGATGATGAACATCCATTGGGATGCAATAAGAGTGCATGGAGCTCTGTTGCAAACATGGCAATCGCTCCAATTCAAGATTTCTAGGATTAGGAAGTGAAGCTAGAATCAATACTCCTGGACCTGCTAGCAGAGACTGCGTAAGGAGATTGAAAAGACTGTGTTCTGACAGATGAATCTGGCAGAAAAATCAGCTAAATTGACAAAAGTTTACTCAAGATAGCTTTTTGAAAATCTGGAAATTATACACTTTATGGTAAATAAAATAGAGAGAATATACAAAATTTGTATTGACTCTCTTGCTTTTTATTCTCATATTTGATATCAAAACAAAACAACCTTATAAAAAAAGTTGTTTTTCATCCCTTGTTTTAATGGATACTCTACTTTAACACGGAAATGAAGAAGATGCATAAAGACAGCTACAGAGGAAAGTTTCAATCCTTGTTTTAATGGATACTCTACTTTAACCCTGTCTCTTTTGAGAAAAATCCTTTATTTATTAGTGTTACAGGATTTTTCAGACATTAAAAATCACTATTTTTTGCTTAATTTTTATTTATTTTTGACTGTTTTTATCATTTTCCGTCAACTCCTAATCCCATTTTTATTGACTTTTGAGTGGATTTTTGCTTCTCATTTTTCATTTCTTATAGTGGTAGGGAATTTTTTCACAGTCTTATTTTACCATATTTTTCTGATTTTTCAAAATCTTTTTGAATTTTTATATAAATAACTATTGTCTATCAGTTGTAGTAGTCAATTTGTTGTGAATTTTAAACAGGGACAAGTCCCCTTGTTATTAAAAATATTTTATAGTTTTTAAATAAATTTTGAGTATCACACTTTCAATTTTTATTTCTTTTCATTTTTTAGCCTTTAATTTTTCTGAATAAACTGACCATCAAAATCCAGTTAATCCTCCCGCAATCATAACAACAATTACTAATACTTTCTTCATATTATGATTTAACTCCAAGTCTTTCTAAAATCAATCATCTAATTTTTCTTCTTCTAATTTATCTTTACTTTCAATTTTTCCTAATTTTCTAAGAAAAAGCGACTATTAATCCTATTCCAGCTACTCCTCCAATAATTATCAAAATATATGTTAATATAACTAAAATAATATAATCTGTATCCATATTTAACTCATTCCTTTGCTTTTTCAAAATTATTGTCCCAATAATTTCTTAATCCCCTTCAATCTAGCAAAATATGTCTTTTCTAGCACTCTCTTTTGCAAAATTTCAGGTGTGTCATCACTCAGTAAACAGGAACTTTTTCATTTGTAAATTATTTCTCCCTGTGTCAACTCCTGTATCAACAAAAATGGATTGTACATCCGCTTTCAGTTTCTTTGTTTGCGATTACAGCTTCGTGGACTTTTCATTCCATACATTCCTTTTTCCACCGAAATTTTTGGGAGAAGTGATGGATGAATATTTATAATTTTTACGATTCCATTTGTTTATGAAACTTTTCTGATAAAATTGATAAATAGCCTGCAAGTACGATATAGTCTGTTCTTTCAGTATCATTTTCCAAAATAGCACGTTTATTTCATCCGATAATTTATTTTCCAAATAATTTTTATCCAGCATTATGCTTTTTATTCCATGTTTTTCAGCTCTCTCAGTCCAAAAGCATTCCCTGTCGGCATATCACATAGAAATTTCACAGTTTAAAGTTTTCCATTTTCGATGTTGTCGATGATTGACTGCAAAATTTGAGCCTGAGCCTGATATAAATACTGCTATTCGTGTTTTTATTTTTCTGACTTATCTTTTGGATTTTCAATTATTTTTAGACATATTTTTCATCACCTTTTTCCAATATGTCCGATTTCATAAGCAGTTTTCACCATTTTTTCCTAAAATTTCAATTACTTTTTCCTTATCCTTTTGCGTCTACAATCAATACAAATCCTATACCCATATTAAATGTTCTACATTTCCTCTTCACTTACTCTTGAAAAAGCATCGTGCTTAAATAACTCGTGAATTTGAATTTTTTTGATTTTTGTATATTTGCACAAAGTCCGTCAGGTATTGTTCTTGGTACGTGTTTTCGATTAGCCTCCACCAGTGATGTGAGCCATTCCGTTGATTTTTACTTCCTTCATTACAGCCTGAACTGGTTTTTACATAAATTTTTGTTGAGTCAATAAATGCTCTCAATTGTTTTTCCATTGTAAACTTCAGTAAAGTCAGTAAATAATTTTCTGATTAATGAAAAACCGTTACTGTGAGCTCCACTGATGGAATTGCAATTAAAACATCATTTTCCTTAACATCTGAACCATTCACAATTTGATCCTCTTCTACTGCCCCTACTGCAAATCCTGCAATATCATATTCACCTGGAGTATAGAAATCCTGGCATTTCAGCTGTTTCTCCACCAATTAAAAGCAGCTTCTGACTGCAAGCATCCTTCCACAACTCCGCTTACAATTTCAGATGATACATTTGAATCTAATTTCCCAAGCTAAGTAATCTAGGAAAAAAATGAGCTTTGCTCCGTGACACAAAATATCATTTATGCACATTGCCACACAGTCTATTCCAACTGTGTTGTAAATTCCTGTTTCAAATGCAACTTTTAATTTTGTCCCAACTCCGTCAGTTCCAGAAACCAGCACAGGCTTTTTATAATCTCCAAGTTTGTATAAAGCTCCCAAAACTTCCTAAATCATTCATAACATTGGCATTATACGTACTTTTGGCACCTTTTTATTTTTTTCTACACTTTTGTATCCCTTCTTCTTTATCTACTCCCCTGAATCTTTTATAAGAAATTGACATTTTCTCCTCCTATTATATCTTCTATTCTACAAAATGTTTTAAAATTTTTGTTATATTTTCGTAGGGAAAAAAATTCCATAATTTCATATTCTGCAATTTTCATTTATCATTAAATGGATCTTCTGAAAATTATCTTTTTCTACTTCTAATAAACTTTTCTGCATTTAATAAAATTACACCATCTGTTCTAGGATTTTTCTTCCTGAACAAATAAATTTTCCCTATTTCATAATATTTTCCAAAAATTTTATATGTTCTTCTAAATATTTTCAACTTCACTTACTTCTTTTATGTAATTTCAAACTTACATATACATTTTTCACCTTATTTCTTTAATTCTCTCTAAAGCCTCTTTTTGAATTGGTGTCAACGAAGCATAAAATTCTTCTCATATCCCCAATCCAGCTGGATAATCTCCATTAAAACATTCCATGCAAAGCCCTGTATAAGGGTGCATCAAAATCAAGCCCTATCGAATCAATCAGTCCCATCTATGCTAAAAATGCAAGTGAATCTGCTCTATATTCTCTTACTTCCTCAACAGTTTTATTCGCTGAAATCAATTCAGAGGATTTTTGAAACATCTATTCCATAAAAAGATAGAAATTTAAATTCGGAGATGCAATACGGACATGCACTTCCTTTTGCTCCCGCTTCTTTTTAACAGTTGAACTATACGGCTTGAAGTTGTTCCACGGACTATTGAGTCATCTATCATAACTACAACTTTATCTTTTACAACACTTTTTACAGCAGATAATTTCATTCTGACACCTTGCTCACGCAATTCCTGAGTTGGCTGAATAAAAGTACGGGCTACATATTGATTTTTGATTAATCCCATTTCATAAGGCTTTCCGATTTCTTCTGCATATCCACTTGCCGCTGACAATGATGAGTTGGGAACTCCAATTATCATATCCGCATGTTCAACTGGAGCTTCCTGTGCCAATCTTCTACCACATCTTTTACGGGCAGTATGAACATTTACTCCGAAATATCTGAATCAGGATCTGAAAAAATACACATATTCCATCGCCGCAATGGCAGTTGAAGTATTTTCAGTATATTTTTCAATTCTGTATCCTTCTTTCGTTAATAATAATTATTTCTCCAGATCTATATATTTCTAATAAATTCTGCTCCCACGATTTCCAATGCACATGTTTCACTTGCCAAAATATATGCTCCATTTTTGTTTTTCCTAAAATTAAAGGACGAAATTCAAACTGGATCTACTGCCCTACACAATTCTAGTCTGAGTTTGAACTACGAAAAGAAAATCCGCCTTTTACTTGATGCAATGCATCTTTCACTGGCTCAAAAAATCTTTTTCCTTGCTCTTCTTATCAAAGTGCACCAATACTTCTGTATCAGATGAAGAATGAAAAATTGCACCATGTTTCTTTCCAATTCTCTTTTCAATGTTTCTGGCATTAATTAAATTTCCCATTATGTGCCAAAGCTATACTTCCATCAAAAAAATTGAAACAAAAATGGCTGAATATTACGTCCACTGCTATTTCCAGAAGTTGCATACCGCACATGCCCTATCGCACTATTTCCTTCCAGACGATTAAATATTCTATCATCATTAAACACTTCGACACTAGTCCAGGCCCACGATGTCCATTTACACGCTTTCCATCACTTACTACAATTCCTGCCGCTTCCTGTCCACGATGCTGCAAGCTGTGCAATCCATAATAAGTCAAACGTGCTGCCTCGTGATGTCCAAAACACTCAAAAACTCCCACTCTTCATTTCAAACTTTTAAACACGATTTTTCCCTCCATTAAAATTATTCTGCTAATGCTTTTTCTAAACGACGTAACACTTCACGATATGCTCCCATTACATCTCCCTAAATCCTGTCTAAATCTATCTTTATCCAATTTTTCTAACGTGTCCTTATCCCATAATCTCATTGAATCTGGACTTATTTCATCAGCTAACAAAATATTTCCATCTTTATCTCTTCCAAACTCAATTTTAAAATCCACTAAAAATTAAATTCATTTTATCAAATAATTTCTGATAGTAAAGTCATTTATTAAAAATGTTTGCTCTTTTTAATCTCAGTCAATTCTCTTCAGCTGAAACTAATTCCAATGCCAAATGCGTGATCGTCTATTTAATAATGGATCTCCTAAATCATCATTTTTGTAGACAGTTCAAAAGTAGGATCTTTTTAAAAATTTTCCTTCTTCAGCTCCATATCTTTTTACAAAACTTCCAGTCGCCCTATTTCTAATAATCACTTCCAAAGGCATAATTTCCACCTTTTTACAAAGTTGTTCCCTTTCATTCAAAGAGTTTTCAATCCAGTGAGTTTTTCACACCATTTTTATCAAATATCCATAAATCAACGTAGAAATTTTATTATTCAAAATCCCTTTATCTTCCAATTGATCCTTTTTACTCCATTAAATGCAGTCGCATCATCTTTAAAATACATAATTATTTCATCCGCTTTATCTGTTGCAAAAATTGATTTTGCTTTTCCTTCGTAAATTTGTTCTCTCTCCATTTTATTTCCTCCGTTTATATTTTCGTATCTTTTACAATTTTTCTATTTTCTAGTAACTCAATTTTTCTCATTATCAGCAACAAAACTTTAGCCTTCATCTCATTTTCTGAAATTAATCAGTTTTTCTTTAATTTCAGGATATTTTCACTGCCAGAAATCTGTACAGCCAGCATTCCTGCATTGTATGAATTATCAATTCAACTGTATGCCAGGAATAGATTTTGGCATCTGAACAATTGAATAAAGCATCAAGCCCTCAATCGCTCGATTTACAGCACTGCAACAGGAAGAATTGTCTTTGAAGCAATAACTCCAGGTAAATGCGCCGCAAGCCCAGCTCAGCGATAATCACTTCAGCCTCTCTTTTTCCACATCTGCAAGAACTTCCTCCAATTTTTCAGAACTCTGTGAGCCGACAGATATAAGCCTCATCACTCAAGCTCCAAATTCTTTTCAAGCAATTTGCATGCTCCTCTCATTTCCAGTATCCACTGACTTCCAAAAATATTGCTCACTTTCATTATTGTCTTTCCTCCTATTTTATACAATTTTATTTAAACATTCACTTTTTATTTCAGATTTTTGGCAAGGGCATCAGGTAATGCCCTTACACTATTTTATTTAATTTTTATTCCATTTCTAAAAGATATTTTGTTCTTTATTTCCGTAAATATTTTTATAAACATTCTTTCCTTTTCTTTCAGAATGCCCCATTTTCCCAAAGATTCTTCCATTATAAGCGAGCATTCCTTCGATCATAATAGAAACCATTTGGATTAAATTGTGAATCCATTGTTGAATTCCTTCTAAATCCAAATATATTTTGTTGCAATTTGATTGTTTTCATATAATTTTTGTATTCTTCTTCGTGATAATTATTCTTCCATCTGCGAGAAATCGCCACTGAGTGAATGTCTCCCCTTTTCATATCAGAAAGCAAGGTGAGTTGTTTGTAATAATGTCTGTACGATTTTCGACACATGCTTGTCAATTGTGTTAAAAAGTCAATGTTGGCGAAGTTTCGTTCAATTCACGAATTTCTCCGTAAGGAAGTAATCCTGATTTTATTAAGGCTTTGGAAACCGTTGGCAAATTCTAGTATTAATCCATCACGTTTTTAATAGGTTTTCACTGCTTCTTTAACTTTTTATAGTACTACAACCATAAATTTAGTAGAACCATCTGGCTCTGTCTCCTCACTAAATCCTCCTGGCAGCATTAAAATCTGTGAATTGATCACTCTTTGACAAAATTACAATTAATTTGAAAATATTATTGTGCGACAAGTCTGGTAAATTTAATCTTTTGCAAGTCCACCTTCAGGTTCAAACGTCTTTCCAAGTCATATTCTGAGTTTGTTCCTGAAATACTGGGATAAATACTTGGTTTTGCATAAGTGTTTGAAATATTGCTAATCATGTTTTCTCATGTTCAATTTTTCAATTTTTCATATTTAGCCTTCACAATGTCGCGATTTTATGCTCTTTTTCCACTTCTTTTCGTTGGGAATATTTTTTCAAGTTTACTTTCCCACTCTCAATTAATTCATCCAAATCAAAATTTGTTCCATTACAGTAATTTTTGCTTAAACTTGTAACTCTTTCCAAGTAAAACTGCGTTCTTGTAATCAATATTTTCAGCAGTTTCCACAACATGCTCCATAATTTACTTGAACCAGTCATTTTCATCAATCGTGCACATATATCCACACTCAAGTTTATTTCCAAATGTCATTTTCTGAAGACTTCTCAGCAATTCCTCCATTTTTCACAGCCGTAGCAGACTATTTTTATTTTCTTTATATTTTCAGTTATAAAAATCAAAGTTTGCCTGAGCTCCCAAGTTTTGGCAAATCATTTTCATCATTGGCGTTGCAATCAAGTAAACATTGTTCCAGCCTTTTTAAATTCAGTAGAAATTACATTTTCGCATCTGTGCAACACTCTATGCAAATGATACCAATGTGGCAGTACAGAAATTTCATTAAACGTTCCGCCCATTGAGTCCTTTCCACTCAATTGACGGCAATCCAAAGTGATTTTTGTATGTGCAATGCTCCTAATAATGCTGATAATGGTTTACCCCATTTTTAGAATCCTGTCCCAGTCTTTCAAAATATTCCTGGAATGTAATCTGATGTTTTTGTATTTCCTCCACCAGCAACAACTTTTTGCCATCGACCTCGATTACAGCGTAAGCACCGCCGTGGAATGTGCTTTTGTTTTGCAACATAAGGATTATATCCGTATCCAACCACTGAGGCGACATCAGTTTCCGCATTAATTACCGACACTCTCATACCGAAATTTCTGCAGGAGTCAGCTGATATTTCACCAAATGGCATTAATACAGTAGTTGCTCAATTGTTGAATCAAAAGTTTCAACTAATCCCTTTACGAGCCATTCATGATATCGTAAAGTTGTTATAAATTTACTCTGAAGTCATTTCCTTCAATTTCCTGTTCAAGTTCAATTTTGGTGTATTTTCAATTGTAATATTGATATTTGAAGCATGCTCCGTTTGTATTTAGAAATCTCTCGAAATATCATCAATTGCTTTTCCATTGTATTTCATAACAAGTCTGTTTGAATCATTAATTTCAGCTACTGATATGCTTCCAGATTTTCCTCATTTGCCAAAATTCTTATAAATTTATCCAAAGTTTTGCTTTTCATCAATCAACTCGCCATTCTCTCGCGACTCTGAAATAGCAGTGCTGTACCAATTGAGCCCAACTATATTTCACTCTTACTTTATTCAAGTCAATTTCCAGCCGTCTGCCAGTTCTCCAATTGCGACTGAAACTCCTCCAGCTCAAAAATCGTTACATTTTTTAATTAATTTGTAACATTTCTATTTCTAGAAAAGTCTTTGAAATTTTTCTATCAACTATTGCATTTCCTTTTGTACTTCTGCACTTGATTTTTCCAAAGATTCGTTGTATGTTCCTTAGACGATCCAGTCGCCCTCCAATTCCGTCCCTTCCGAGTTCTTCCACCAAGAAATTACGATATCTCCATTTTCAGGCTTTTTCACGAATAATATTTTCAGCAGGCGCCGCTCCCACGACAAGTCCCAGTTCCATTCTTTTAGCTTATATCCTTCATCATACATTTCATTTACATGGGTTGTCGCAAGTCAATCTGGTTTCCATAGGAAGAAAATCCATGTGCAGCCACTTGCGTATAACCTTTTTGAGGCAATTTTCCAGCCATTGTATCTGCAATTTTTCAGTCGGATCAGCAGAACCGCTAATTCATGCAGCCTGATAAACATAAGTTCTTCCAGATAACGGATCACGAGGTGCCCCACCAATACAAGTAGAAGCCCCTCAAATCGGCTCAATTTCTGTTGGATGGTTATGAGTTTTCATTTTTAAACTGCAAAAATCCATTTTCAGTAGTTGTACTCTCATCTTCATCAATTTCTCTTAATTGGCACATCAATATAAATCGAACAAAGCACTGATTTCATCCGAAACTTCCAAATCTGGCAAGTTTTCATTTTTCTCTGCTCTTTTCCAAAAATTGTAAGATCGCATAAGAGTCATCGGCTTTTTAGAAAATTCTGTGCATGAACGTACTTTCCTGCTCTTCCAAATACTCATTAATCAGCCTTTTCGATAATATTTTTGTAAGTTTCATTTTGAATTTTGATGTCATCAATAATTGTTTCAAAGTTGTATGTCGGCAGTGATCGCTCAGTAAGTATCAAGAACACGAATTTCAGTTTTCCGTGATTTCTTTTTCCTCATTTTTAAAATATTCTGAATAAATAATGTCATTTACTGTCATTGCCAATTCCAATTCATTTTTAAGGCTTTTAATTTCTTCTTTCGTTTTCAGTAAATCCGTCATAAACAATAACATCTTCTTTATTTTCCAGATTCAACATTTTCCACTCAGAACATTCAAATCTTTTTTCCTTGCCTCAACTTCATTTATATAGTATTTTTATTCTCGCAAGTTCATCAGAGAAATTTTTCCGTATCAAAATTATCAATTTCCCACTTTTTACGTTAATATCATTGTCTTCATCAATCAATAAATTTACACATTGAATTGCAGAATCCGCTCTCTGATCATATTGCCTGTCTGGTAAAAATTCCACTGAGAAATACACATTTTCTGAATTTTCTTTAAACACTTCATCAAACGATTTAAAAACATTGTCAACATTTATTCTCAGAAAACACAGTTTTTCCAGATTTTTCCAAATCATTTTCACCTCAAAATTAAAAATATCTACAATATTTAAAACTCTTACACTTGTAAGCCCATCTATCCCGATATTTTCCTTTAAGTCCTAAACAAATTTTTGTGCTTCCACTCTAAAATCTTCTCTACAAAGATTCTATAATTCATCTTTTTCTCTTCCTTCTTCTTTTTATAATTTATAAAATATATCTAAAGCAATTACCTAGATTTTCATATATTTATATATTTAATTTTTATATATATATAACAAAGTGAGACAATTTTACAATTTGTCCTGTAAAAATATCCTGAACATTTTCATGACATCATTTTTCCTCCACAAATTTAACTTTACACATTATTAGTAAATCATTTCAAATAATTAACAATTATTTTAAAATTTTAGATTATTGCAAAATTCTCTATAATAGAAGTATAGCAAAATTTTATTATTTTTCAAGGTAGTAAAACCATTTTTAATCATATGTTTAACGCTCATAATATTTATATATACAAAACAATTTTTACTAATTATAATAAAATTATTTTTATAAGCTACAACTTTTAAATTTATTTTAACTTTTTCCACCCACTCAGCTTCCTTAAATCCAACTAGACAAAATCTTTCCTACCAAAAAGTGGTCTTTTCAACACCATCCCATTGCTTGCAAGTAATTCAAACTGACTCATCTTCTGACATCTCTGCTAATTTTTCCTTTAAGTTTAGCTCTGTAAACATTCCCGCTTGTATTAAAATCTTTTTAACGGCAATCCACTTTCTTTATAATATTTTAATATCTTCCTTCGATGGTGTTTCTTCCACAATATGCTTATATTCGTAATCAATCCCATTTTCCTCCAGCCATTTTACAGCTACAAGTTGTGCATCTTGGATAGCAATATACTTTTGTTCTATGCTTCCTTTCGTAATTTATTAAAATTTAAATTAATTAGGCTGTGTCTGAAAACTCACAAAATCTATGTTATTTTTAATGTTCTTTTTATTTTATAGATTATAAAATCACGATAAAATCAATGATTATTATTTTTGATTTTAGAAAAATTTGTTAAAAATTCATTAGTTTGATAGTTTTCAGACACGCCTCAAACAAATTAATATTTATTTTTCCAATATTTTCCTTTATACTTTTTCACTTTTTATAAATTAGAAATTCTTACAATTCAATCTCACTCTCATAATACGAATCTGATTCACATTCCTTGTAAAAATTCAATCTCCCTAATTTCTTCGAGCACAAACGGTAATTTTTATATCTGCCAAAGTTTCCTTCAAAGTCTGCGTCAATTCACAATTTTCACTTTATATTTGTCCAGCTTCAAATCATTTGCCATTGCTTTTATACAATCTTCAAGAGTTCCGATTCATCAACTAAATTGATATTTTTGGCTTCGCTTCCAAGCCACACTCTTCCTAGTGCAATTTTCAAGTTCCTCATCATTCATTCCTCTGGCTACCATTACATGTTCCTTTAAACTCGCTCATAAACTTCATTCATATTATGGATTAATTTTCTCTTTTGAATCTTCTCCTAATTCTTCAAATGGATTCAGCATATCAAAGCTTGCACCCTTTCCAAAACCCTTCAAATTAACATCTAACTTTTTCATTGTTCCTACAACTTCGGGATACATCATAACAACACCGATTGAACCTGTCAAAGTGAAGTTATTTTGCAAATAATCCAGTTGTAGCAATGTAATAACCTCCACTTGCACACAAATCTCCATTGAAACATATATCGGCACAGATCAATTTTTAATTTCTTATATATTTTTCAGAAACTAAAGCACTTCCACCAGGCGAATTTGATTCTTAATACTAACCCTTTTCAAATTCTTTATTTCTTTTAATTCCTCAAGTTTTTCACGACATTATCGCAGTAATATTTTTGTTGGGATTTTTCATATCAATAACGCCCTCAAGATTTATCACAGCAATTGTATCTTTGCCTTTTTCCTTCTTATCTTTTATGTCATCACAATATAATCTCTCAATCGAAACTGATCTTCTTTTATAATTTATCCCAATCTCATCATAATCAGCAACACCGTCAATCAATTTATATTCCAAAGCCTTTTTCTTCCCAGCAAAAATCAAATTTCCATTAATATCTCATTTTCGATATCTGTTCTCTTTATTTCTTTTACCAGTTCCATAAAATCTTCAAAAACTTTATCTTTTATATTTTTAATTGATTCCTTTTTCTTCGACATTTGGTTATGGCTATATTTTTCTCCAGCCACCTTGTAATCACCAATGATGAGCACATTCATCCTTATCCCAAATTTTCCAGAAACGACTTTTAACATAAAATTCCTTATGCAAATATCCCTCATAATAGTTGACTGCCTTGTGTCAAACATAAAAATCTTATCCGCAAGCATAGCCTGTCTATATCGACTTTCCTCAAAAAGCGACCTATCGCCCACAACTCTATTTTTCCTAATCTTATCAAAAATTTTAGAAATTTCTTCCAGCTGTGAAAGTGTCAAATTCAACTTATCCACATCAATAATCACTATATTCTTATCTTCCACAAGATTATTTAACCCTTGTAATATTTGATAATACGACAATTTCTCTTTCCCCTTTAATGCTGGCATAGCTACATCTTCCTTCAATTTTTACATCAAACACAACAGTTTTTACCTTTTTAAAGGCAATTTCTTCTTATTTTTACTCTAAGAATCTTTCTTCACAAAAATTAAATTTAAAATCACACACAAAATAAGCATTATTACTATTTCTAACAGCATTTTTCAAAAATAAACATCATATCAACTCCCTTTTTATAAACTATTTCCACTAACAATCCTAATCCAAATACAATACAACATCCTAATAACAATAATAATTTCTTTTCATATTGAAAAATTAATATCATATACATCAATATTAAACTCCCAAAATATAAAATACAGTTTTTCATCCTAATTTCAAAAATCATACATTACTCCAAGTACAAAAACACTATTAATGGCAAAATTAAGTTACTGATATTGAAAGTCACGAAATATAAATATCAATATTGAACTAGTACTGTTAGTTTCTTATTATTACTTTCTTGTATACAAAAGCTATCGGATACAATATCATTTGACAAATAAAAATGGTAATAACGACATCCGATCCAGAAATTCTCATTTTTATTTTATTCAATTTATTACTCCTATCAAAAATTTTATTTTTAAATTTATTGCATTTTATTATACAACCCTATCTTTTTAAAAGTACAATGCTTCTCATTTAAATAATGAATCTATCTACACATTTTTCATCATAAAGAATCAAAATCTTTCATTTACAAAATAATTAAAAATATAATTTTTGTAAAAGAAATAGCATCGTTATAGAAATTATACAAATTATTTTAGAAAAATAATAAGCAAAATTTCGTTGATAACTAAACACGAGATGTGTTTCTTTCACTATAACCGTTGTGAACTGCCTTAACTTTTTATTGTGAAAGTGAGATTTTTGGAACATATTCTAAAACTATATATAGTTATTTTGTGAAAATAAATTTTATTCAAAAATCGAGTTTTATTTTTCTTTAACGAAAATTTTTGCGTAGAGTGATAGGGTGCAGGGAGATGGCGTCTAATCTCCTGCTTAAAATCAATTGAGTATAATCAACTCAAAATAACTTGTTTTGAATATTATAGAAATAAAAATTACAGTTCAATTAACAACTTTTTCAATCATTCATTTTATCCTCAACTTATAGCTTCCCTCAAAAATTAAGCTCTCAGCCAATTTCTTAATCTGCTTATCAAGTTTTTAATTTCCTTTTCCACGTCTTTTTCGCTCTTATACTGCTAGATTGCTTTGTTTGCTTCATTTTCTTTTTCAATTTTCATAGTCTCACGATTGACTCTGCGATTTCTCTTACGATTGATTTTTGGATTAATGTTGTTTTCCAAAGTGTATTTTTCCTGAACTTCACGCCGTCTGTTTACTCATCAATGGCTTCCTGCATGGATCTGTAATTCTGTCAGCATACAGGATAACATGTCCTTCTACATTTCTTGCGGCACGTCCCATTGTCTGAATTAAAGATCTTCTGGAACGTAAATATCCTTCCTTGTCTGCTTCCAAAATTGCCACTAATGAAACTTCTGAATATCCAGCCCTTCCGCAGTAAGTTTATTCCAACCAGAACATCAAATTCACCTTTTTCTCAAGCCTCTTATTATCTCTGTTCTTTCTAGCGTGTCAATGTCAGAGTGCATATATTTTACTTTTTTATTCCGTATTCCAAATAGTAATCTGTCAGTTCTTCTGCCATGTCAAGTTGTAACTAAAAATCCGTTCTTTTCTTGCCGTTCTTGTTTTTATTTCATCCATTAAGTCATCAATTTGATTTTTGTTTCACGAATGTCGATACTTGGCTCCACAATTCCTGTTGGACGGACAAGCTGCTCTACAATTTCACCATTTGAATGTTCCAGCTCGTAATCACTTGGAGTGGCTGAAAGTATACACAGCTTGTGGAACTTTTTCAAAAATTCTCAAATTTTTAACGGACTGGTTATCATACACTTGGAAGCCTAAATCCATTGTCAATTAAAGACTGCTTTCTTGCTCTATCTCCCTTATACATCCCATTTATCTGCGGAACTGAAATAGTGCGACTCATCCAGAAATACGACTAAATCCTCTGGAAAATAGTCAATCAGCGTATCAGGTGCTTTCTCCTTCACTCTTTCCTGTCAAAATATCTAGAATAGTTTTTCCCACCTTTCTACAATACCCAATTTCCTCAATCATTTTCCAAATCATACTTTGTTCTTTGCTCAATTCTCTGTGCTTCCAGCAGTTTTCCTTCTTTCTGGAAAAATGCACCCTTTCTTCCATTTCCTTTTTATTGACTCGAACATCGCTCTTTGTATCTTCATTTGTCAAATAGTGAGTTGCAGGCATTATTGTGGATTCTTTTATACTTTCTAATTTTCTGTCCAGTAAAGCGTATTAATCTCTGAAATGCTTTCCAAATCATCTCCAAAAATTCAAAACGGTATCCTGTATCCTGATAAGATGGATGTAAACTCAAGAATATCACCTTTCACGGAATTTTCCACGCTCAAAGGCAATGTCATTTCTCTCATATCTAAGGAAATCAGCCTTTTTATAAGCTCATTTCTTTCAAATCCTGTTTTCACATCAATCGGAATCGATCTCTTTTGCTATGCTCTGGCGATCCAATCCATAAATTGCCGGAAACCGAAGCCACACACAACATCTCTTCTGTTCAAAAGTGCCGCTGTTGCCGCATGCCGCAATTTATCAATCTCATCATTAATTGAAGAGTCCTTTTCAATATACGATCAGTTTGCATAATATACGCTTCAGGCTGATAATAATCGTAATAAGACACAAAAATATTCAACATCAGCATTTTCAGGAAAAACTGCTTATATTCATTATAAAGCTGTGCTGCAGTGTTTTGTTCGGTGCCATTATCAAAGCTGGACGATTTATTTTTCAATAACATTCGCAACTGTAAATGTCTTTCCTGAACCCGTAACCCCAAGCAAAATCTGATCTGTGATGCCATCTTCGAGTTTTTCTAGTATTTTTGGATAGCCTGAGGCTGATCTCAGTCGGCTGAAATTTTGAATGTATTTTTCAAAATCCATCTCTATTTTTCCTCCTTTCAATACAAATCTTTTGGTTATTCTAAAAGTTTATAAACTCTCAAATAATACAATTTTTCATTTTGATTTTTATATATATTACTTTCTGACAAGGCCCTGCTATAGTAATACTAACACCCATTTAGATAACGAATTTATTACAATCTTTCTTTCTAATAAAGGGATAAAAAGATTTTCAAATAATTAGAAAACATAATTGTCACTTTTTAAAACAGAATCTAGTACAAACCAATCCGTCAGACATCTGTGCTGTCAAAACTGTTTGAGCATAACGAGTGTCAGTGATGAAAAATGTGAACTACCATAGGTTATTACGTAGCAATCTTGCATAATTTTTAATTATTAGGATAAATCTATTGCAAGGTGAGATTTTGAAATGAGCAATCCTACGAAAATAAATAAAGACATAGTAATATGAAAAATATCACTAAAATCATACAAAAATAATAAAAACAATTTAGTTGAATGATTATGAATTAGTTATCAAACAACCTTATTATAAAAATTTATTCTATTTTTAAATAGGGTTTAATATAAAGATTGTTATTATTCAATTTTGTAATTATTTAATATAACCTAAAAATAAAATTATTTCCCATATCCCATTTCATCAAGAAATTTCTTATTTTTCTCCATTTCTTCTTAACCTTTACCCACATTTCAAATTAACCTTCAAATCAATCAAATGCTCAATTTCACGTCTAGCCTCTATCCCAATTTTTCTTAAGCATAGCCCATCTTTCCAATAATAATTCCTTTTTGGCTATCTCTTTTCAACATAAATATTTATATCATATTTTTCTAATTGTAGGCTTTGTTTCCACATTAATAATCTCGACAGCTACACTATGTAGATTTCATCTTGTATGATGTAAAATTTTTCTCTGACTGTTTCCACAACAATCTTATTTTACTGTAAATCTGTATAGTAATCTTCTGGATAAAACCACATCATTTGACAAATATTTCTCAGCAACTTCAAATATCTTATGAATTCCAATTGCATATTCCGCCGTAAGAGTATTATTTCATCAAACTCCCCAATCTTCACGAATTTCCTTTCTTATCCTCACCCTCCTCATCCGTCATTTTATCAATTTTGTTAATAACAAGTACAATTGGTGTCTTTACACTCTCATTTTCATTAACAAACATATCCCTCAGTCGAAAATTTCCTGTGTCCCATCCAGCATAAACATTATCAAATCCACATTTTCAAGTGCTTTCCAATGCCACATTAGTCCCGATGTTCCCCAAGTAAATGTTTGGGTTTGCTGGAATCTCTGGCGTATCCACAAATATAAACTGATTTTCTCAATATTTACAATCCCTTTTATCTGATCCTAGTCGTCCCAGCCTTATCCGACACAATCGCAACCTTTTTCTTCAAGTTTATTCATAAGCGTAGACTTCCCAACATTTGGACGCCCAACAATTGTTATAAATCCTGACTTTCATTCTTTCTCCAATTCTGTTTTTATAGTTTTTAACAAATTCGATTTTAGTTTCATCGCACCAAAACTGTCTATTTTTACAGTCGATATTATGAATTCCATCATCAATTAATCTGATATTTTTAACTTTTGTTCCTCCTCTTCAAGTCTGATGATGCACCTTTTACTTTCAAATCCTAATAATTGTAACGCTGTCCCCATCCTGCAAAATATTTCCGTTTGAATCTTTCCAACGTTTTCATCACTGCTTTCTTGTCCACTCTTTCAGCCCATTCATAAAGCATTCTGGACAACTAGCATATTTCCATCCTCATAAACATATTCTGATCCACATTTTGGACAATTTGGTAAACTCATATTCTATCTTCCTTTCAAATTTTATTGTATCATATCATTATACCACGAAACAGAACTTATAAAATATATTTATTATCATTATTTTTATTATATAGTGTTTTTAAAATCCATCTCCAGAATTATTTTATAATTTCAGTATTAAAAGAACTTGAGTACATATCAATTTTTGATAAACAACGGCATTACAAAAATGTTATAAAAATAACATTCCATAATATGCAAAAACCGTCCATAATGGTGCTTTCCCAGTAATATTCAGCTGCAAAAGCGGAATTTTTGCTCCCAGTGTAAATCAATCCTTCAAAAGCCTTAAAAATAACTTCTGTAATAAAAACTACTATTCCATTAAATAAAGATAATTTAAAAATATTTAGAAGTACAGTAAAAATAAACATTGTATAACAACTGTTCCGATTGGTATTCCCACAATATTTTAATAAAATCGAAAATAAGGCAGTTTTTCAAAATAATACAAAAATAAAGGAATGCTCGTAATTTGTATTGTTAAACTTAAAAATATCAAATCTACAGTATTTCTTAAAACATCGTTTTTATTTTTATCCAAAATCTCATAAAAATTTCTTAAATTCAGGATTGACAAAAATTATTGCTATAACAGCTGCATATGAAAGCTGCATGAAATATCAAAAAGTGAATATGGATTTAGTACAATTATAACAATAAACGATATTAACAAAGATTTTTACTGTCTTCCTGCTCAAAAAGAATCCTTGCCAAAATCATCATCACTCCCATAATATAGGCATCGTAAAATTCTGGCGAGAATCCAATTAATGCACAATAGAGTTAGTGCCACAAGTGCCATCAGATACTTAAACCTATACCCTAGGACAACCCATCCAAAAATTTTCACAATCCCAACTCATAACCAGACTGATGAGTCCCAGAAATTACAATCAAAATGAGCCAGTCCCGTGTATTTAAAACTTATCCTTCATATCCTAGAAACCTCCGCCTTTTTCTCCCAGAACCGCAGCACGTGAAAAAGCATACAAATTTTCTTCAGTTATAAAGAAATTATCAAAAATCTCCAAAAATATATTTACGAACTCCATTTAATCGTGATTCTTTATATCCTATCTCTTTCCCTTCAATCTTAATATTGCCATTTTTATTTTACAACTTTCCTAATTTTGTATGCATAAGATAAAATCCATATTCAAGACCCTTTTTATTCTCAATACTCGCTTGACTTTCAAATATTTGATTAACTTTCAAGACACTTCCACGATTTCCATCAATCTTCACATAAAGCATGTTTTTTCTCCAGAAAGTTCTCCTTAAAAGCAACAAAATTCAGATAAAACACAAACATAATCCACTGCCAAAAATTAAAAATTCCAAATTGCCAAGTTCTTTTCACTTCTTCAATTCTATTTCCATATTAAAAAATTTTTACTAAATTTTGTTTCCTGCGTGAAAAGTTCAGCTTTTATATACTTTTTCTAGCTTCTTTCTCCCTCAATTTTTCATTTCCAGAATATATTTTTCAAATTCCTTATTTTCAAATTTAGTTACATTTTCTTGAGTTTACCATTATCACTATTTTTTTACTCAATTTTTGGATTTTTCAAATTTTTCATTTTTGTTAGTTTTTCACAATTTTACGAAATTTTATATTTTCAAAATCTATTTTTATTATTTCCTCAACTATTTTACTATTCTCAACATTTCCCCACTTTTCATTTAAATTTCCTCCTCCCACTAAGTTAGCCTTTGAATAATCATCCGAAAGATTAATTGGCTTTTTAGCCCTGTAAATACTTATAATCGGATATTTTGCCGCATTTATTGTGTTTGTGGAAATTCTGTAATAAATTTTTCTCCCTTTTTATCCATCAAATAAACGGAAAAATCCTTTTCAAAAATTCCTTCATCTGTAGTACGTCTTCTAAAATCAGAATTTTTATTAGAATTGTTGTCATATAAGATAAGTTTTGGAAATCTCCATTTTATCTATAATATCCTTTTCCCATTTTTCATCCAAAATAGGCCCTCTTTTCAGATATTTTAAAATCAGCACATATTCCTTCCTCGTTGTGTGTCACTACTCTGCTAATTTTTCTAATAAACTGGCTAATATTCCTCTTTAGTTACTGAAAAACTCTGATTTTTGCCTCTGTTTTTGTAAATTCACAAAATTATCATAAATAGAATTGCCATAATTGAAAGTGTATAACAAAACCTCAACGAGTGTAAACCATTGTTATTCCCCTTTTATTCTCATTTTTCCCTTTTAAAAATTATTTTTATATAAAATTTAATTTTTAATTAATATTATTATACATCATTTTTGAAAAATCAAATTATTTCTTTTTAAAATATATTTACAAAAAATTCCTCATTCGATGAATAAGAAACTTTTCACAATGTATATCTCATAACTCTAGTCAATACAGATTGTTTTACAATACAATTATTAAATACTAATTTACTATTTTTTAATTTTCATATTTTTGTTTTATCTCAAAAAGTATTTGATTTTCACTTCTACTATTTCTATCCTTCCAATTTTGATTTAAAATTCTGACAAAAATGGAAAACTGATAATCTTCATAAAAATGTTTTTATTCCATTTATTTTTATTTCGAATCTCTTGAGAAACCTGATTAATTGAATCAAGATAACTTGTTGGCATATTTAAATTTTCCAATTCTGCTTTGTTTATCCAAAAATAATTTTTCCGCCATCTTCATCAAAACAAAATATCTGGAATAAATTTTATCTTACAAATATAAAAGGAACAATCAATATTTTTATTATTCCACTTAAAAACAAAGGTTTCAATCCTTTTTCCACATCCACTTTTATTCTGATTCTTCCAAAAACTCTTGTTTTCAATCTGCTTTTCCAAATCACTATCACTTTTTCCAGCTTTCCTCCCAGCAGTTCATATTCGTTCCTTTCATTCTGCCTCAATAAAAAATTTTCCATCTATACTCACGATTCCTTTTACTGACTGGCATTCATAATTTTTCCCTTACCATAACTAAATAATTATTCTCCGTTTTTAAACAACTTTATTTTTCCAAAATTTTACAACTTTTCTCTGCTTTCATCAATCGTCTTATGCCTTTTTCCAGCACAATATTTTTCCCAATTATTTTCTGCCAAGATTGACCTTATTTTGCAACACAACTTGAATATACTCGTAATATAATTTCAAATGTTTTTACTGAATATGAAGACAATTCACCCCTTTTAAATATGTTTCAATTGAAGTATGGTTTGGTGTGTCAATTTCGAGATAGGTAGTCGTCCTTTTACGTAACTTTTGGATATTTGTGTATCATTTCTTCTTCCCAATGTCAAAATAAATTTCACTATGTACCCAGCTCTTCTTTTTCTGCTGCGAGATTTCAGGCAAATAATCCTTGATTATCTCGTATTCTTTTGGAACGCTGTATTTCATCATTCTGGCATATTTGTCCTGAACAATCGTTTTCTCCACGATGTTTTGCAAAAATCAAGTCTTCCAGATAACTTTCAAATTTCATCAGGCAATGTTTCCCATTGGCTCCCTCCTCATAATTTCAAATTCCTGTGGATTATCCTGACATTCTGCTCTTTCCTTCCATTATGAGTGAACATTTTGAAAAATTCCATTCCCTTTTAAAATTTGCGGAATAAAACTTTCTTTTTTGCTAATTTCTCTTTTCCATTTTTCAATTCTCCTATTTTAAAATCAATATTCTTTAATTTTTGTTAATTGTTTTTATTTTCAATCCATCGCAGGATTCCAGTTTCTTAATTTCTCATCTTCAATTTTATTTTTGCACAGGCCATAATCCTGTAAAAGTCGCATTTGTGTCTTGGAGACAATATATTGATTTTTCATTTCCGAAACTACATCAGCACTTATTTCTTCAACATTTGAAATTTTCGATTAACTGTCAGCTATGCAATTTTCAGTTCTTCAATTAGAAAATAAGTCTCCCAAGATTTTCAAGTTTTTTAAGGCTCTTGGCATCCATTTTATAAAGTTTATATTTTTATTTAATAGAAAAATCATATGTATTGCCTCATTTATAAATTCAGTTTCTGCTAGCCTTGCTGCACAATTCCATTTCTTTTGCTTCATCTGTACATAGTTATACTGCCCAGATTGTGCCATTTTCATACATCTTGCTCGCAATTTTGTTAAGCCGTATATCTTCTGGAAAATATTTTTCAAATCATTTTCTAATTTTTGTGAAATTGTCCTGCAGATTATCCATAAAAATCTCTCCATTAACCGCTGTTGCATAGCAATTCTTCTGGAATACTAATCATACAAAATTCTCAGTGTGCTTTTCACATCTCCCAAAAATTTGAAAAACCAGTCTTTCATGTCTAAGGACATCACGCCATCCATCCCCAAATTCGCCTCACATTCAATGCTTTAAATCCCAAAAACTCCTTTTGGCAATTCATTCAGCTCGTTTTGCAAAACAACTCCATATTTTCTCATAATCTTCCGAACCAGCCACAAATGCAGCAGGACGGCCCAAAATCATGATCCTGCAAATTTCATCATCGAACCCAAAACATCTCGGAACCTTCTCCCGCAAAGCCAGCCGCCATTTTTCTCAAAAACTTCTGAAATTCACTTTTTATAACTGGCCGATCAAACTTCTTCAAAATATTTTTTAGAAAGTTCCAGTCCTTTTTATTTTATTTGAGATCATTTTTCTTCTTCATCTAAACCATTTTTCCTTCACAACTAATATTTTCCAAAATATTCTTGTAATTGTATCTTTTCCAAACGTCTTTTCTGAAATTTCAGCACTTTTCCTCAAATAATTCCAATGCTTTTTTCACACTCATTTTCTACAAAATAAAAAGTTGCCACTATTATTAAGGACTGCTGCATACAAGTTATGAGTTTTTCCAAACTCCTTTTCGATTAGTTCCAATGATTTTTGCAAATATTCTTCTAGCTTTTCCTTGTTTTTACTCTGCAAATAGGCTGTACAAGATTACTAGTGTAATTGCATACTGAATAGGATTTTCTCCAGCACTTTTCTGAAATGCCCAGACTTTTCCTGCAATTCAATTCACTTCCTCATATCTTTCAAGCTCCTGATAAAATAAAAGCCAAATTATTACGTACACTGCATAAACATAGTCATTCTGCAAATTATTACTTTCATAAATTTTCATTGTATTAAGATACATATCTTCAGTTTCATCATACTTTTTCATAAATCTGCTAAACTTCAGCTAGATTCAAGCTGCAAGTCGCACAGAATACTGTCTTTCGTACTTTTTCTCAATAAAAGACTGTTGTGCCTTCAACAGCATCTTTCGCCGTCAAACTCTCAACATATTTAAGAGTTCCTCCAACTTCATTCAAAAATTTTTAATATTTTCATCACTTTTCCTCACCAAAAACCTCTTGTGTAAGTTCTGCTAATTCCTTTTATGCTAACTTCTTCCAACATTCCCCTGTTGCATAAGTTCTTTTCTCAGGTTTGTCAATTCATTTTATTCTAACCTCAAATATATTTGACATTTTAAATTTCTCCTTCATCTTAATTTTTGTTGTATAACTTTGCTTCTAAAGTATAATTTGAATACATTTCAATTTTAAATTTGTTATTTCTACCAAAGTTTACCATACAAAATTACAATCTGCAGCTATATTTAAAATAATTTTAAGATTTCAAAATAGTTTTACTATAAAATAAAATTATATTGTTAAACAACACTCCATTATATAATTAAATTGATTAAATGTTTTGAAAGGAAAAATGAAAAATGACGAAAAACAATTGATTTTAAGTACCATCATATAAAGCATTATCAAATATCAGGCACAATCAGAAAAACTTTAATAACTCAATTTTGCTGATTTTCACTATTTTGCTTTAGTTGAATTATTTAGTGGAATATTCCAGCGGCTCGCTGGCACTTATTTCTGATTCATTTCACATGTTTTCGGATGTCGTTACTCTTGTTTTAGCATTGTGCTGTATTTTTCAAAAAGCCAAACAAAAATTTTACTCTGGATTTTTAAGAGTGTGAGATAATTTCTGCATTTATAAATGGGCTAGCTCTTTGTAATAATTTCGGTTGGAATAGTTATTGAGGCTGTAAAACGGCTTTTCAATCAGAGCATGTTGATACAAATGTCTTACAATTGCAGTAATCGGACTTTGGTTAATGTAATACTTATGTTTGTACTTTATGAAAAGTTTGAAAAAGAAAATAATCTTAATGTAAAAAGTGCATTATGGCATTTTTAGGCGATACATTAAATTCTGTTGGAGTTACAATTGCGAGTTATTTTGAAATTAACTAATCTTGTGATTTTTGACATAATAATAAGCGTGATTATCAGCATTGTTACTTTTACTGGCAGGTTCAAAATTGCAAAAGAGGCGTTTTTATTTTTAATGGAAGCTGTTCCCTAATAATTTAAACATTTGACTGAAATTCATACTAAAATTTTGACGATTGATAGAAATAAAAGATATTCATGAATTTCCATTTATGGAATATTTCTGAAAGAAATATAAGTATCTCATTTCATATTTTACTTGATGAGTATGATGATGTAAATGATTACGAGATCGTAAATGATGTGGGTAAAACTTCTAAAAATGAATACGGAATAGAGCATGTGACAGTTCAAATTGAAAACCTGAAAATAATCCGCATCTTTAGCTATTTCTTCTTTTTGATATTGCCTAAAATCTAACTAAAAATAAAAACACCTTCTGCAGACTTTTTCTAATCTGTCAAAGCTATGTTTTTCAATTAATGAGAATAAATTTTATTATCTTCTTGTGCAGATTTTTCAATGCCATTAGGTCCTCTATAAGTAGCATCTTTTCCACCTTTGAAGAATTCGATGTTTCCATTTTAGAAACGTATCTTGATCCGCTGCCTGATACTGCTGCTTTTAAGGGTTATAAACTTTTCCTGCTTTAGTCACTACTCTAGCAGCATTTGTTGCTGGATAAGAAAACATTATTCTTTCAGAACCGCAAGTATATGATTCTGAAGCCACCTTTCTTGCAGCAGGTCTTTTCTTAGCTGTTGCGGCAAAACTCATTCCTCCAATTAATGTCATTACAGACAATACTAACGCATTGATTTTTCAATAATTTTCATCTTCATCGTTCCTTTTACTTTTTGAATTTTGTTTCAACAGTAATATACACATAAAACTGTTAAATTTCTTATAAAAAGCTATTGTTAAAATGAAATCATAGTAGAAATTTCTTATATACAAATCTTGTTAGGTTACAAATAAAACTAAACTAAACAGCACTATTTATCGATGTTCTTCTATTCAATTTTCAATTTTATATTTTTCCAAAATTTTTAACATATCTCATTAAAAATAGTGATCTTGCTAATGAAAACTATGAAAGATAGCCATAATCGCATGATTTTTGATATACTGGTATCACTGTAAAATACACTATTAGGAAAGCTTCTGATCGATTGTAACATTGAATTTCTTATATGCCGTTTCTGTAGCACCTGTAAAATTTCCATAAATTACTAATCCAAAAGCTTTACAACTATCAGAAGGGTACAATTATCCACATTTTATACTGATTTGAATGTTTATAACTTCTGTATTCTTTTAGTGCAAAATAATAGCAGCTTACCGCCTAAAATAAATGCTGTACTTAAAAATGCTGAGATTATGATACAAAAATGAATTGATTTTCTCATTACCCATTTTAGTTTTCTTAAAATCTTTCTCTCCACTGCTATACCTGAAAATACACTTGGGCAAACGTTGGCAAAACCGTCAAAAATGTACGACATCAAATATTGAACCTGAAATAATATGGAATTTGCAGCCAATATGATTTTTCCATTGTGTGCAGCTTTTTCCAAAAATAAATTTGTTGTTACTAAAAGACATACTGTTCTTAATACTAAATCCAAATTTACTGCTCCAGCTATTTCAGCTTTGTCAAAATTTCCTTTTAAATTTATGTTATGAAAATTTCCTTTGAAATGAAAAAGTCTTAAAAATTATAAAAAGCTGATAAAGAGTTGTTGTTGTTTGAGAAATTAAGGTAGAACTGCCACTCCCGCAACATCCATTTCAGAACTTTACAAAATATAAGTCTAGAGCAATATTTACAAAAGTTTGTCATAAGCTGCAAAATCAGACATCCTTACGTCCCATTATCCAGCCTAAAAATGATAATTTAGGAGCACAGACGGTGCTCCCATATCAAACATTAAAATAGACTGCCTATATTTTCGTAATTTCCCTGTCAGCATCAAAAATGTGTGAAATCCCCATAAAATGGGTTTTGAAACAAAACAAAGAAAATTCCCAATAAAATAGAAATTATCATGGGACGTACTAAAACTGTAATTTCTTCCTTTCTGTTGCTTTCTCAAAAGCTTTTTGCAGAATATCGATGTGCTGACACGTAAAATCAAAAAGCCAATAAATTGTATTAAAAATCGTTCCTCCAGTGTTACTCCACCTATAAAGACTGGTTGAAAGATTTCCACAACTGCTGTGTCAACAGAAATTTAGCAAAGGAACTGATCAGCGTTGACAATGTAAATCCAAATGCTAATTTCAGATATTCCAGTTTCTAGTTTTTCTATATTTACACTCATCTTCCTCCTTGAATTTACAAAAAGCATTATTATTTCTAGTAATTTTCAGGAAATAAAATTCTTTCTAGCCTAATTATAACGCTGTAAAATCATCATGTGAACTTCCTGAATCCTGTCTGATGTTTCTCCAGGAATTATAGATTCATAGTCATACTCCTTCAATTTTCCACATCTTTTCCAAGTAATGCCACTGTTTTTAAATTTCTTTTCCTTAGCTGTTAACAGCTTCAATTATATTTCTAGAATTTCCGAAGTTGAAATTCCAAAAGAAAAATCACCTTCCTGTCCAAACGCTTCCGCCTTTTGCATAAAGTCAAATCCATAGTCGTTTCCAACGCATGTATATGCGAAGAATCGCTAATACTTATAGATGGTCAATGCTTTTTCTATCTTTTCTAAATCTTCCTGTAAATTCTTCAACAAAAGTGCATTGCATCTGAGTTACTTCACCATTTTCCTGCAATCAGCGACTTTTTGCCATTTTTTGTGCACGCTTGTGCTAATTCTCTGTGCGATTTTGCTGTCTTTTCAATATTTTCCTCATTTTCCACGAAACTGCCCCACAGTTTCAAAAAGCTGTCAAATACAATTCTCTGATATTTCTCTTTAACATAAATTTCCTCCTAAAAGATTTGTTTATAAATTATCTGTTTAAATTACTATTCACTACCGAAAATAATGCTGGAGTAATCTTGTAATCTTTCACAAATTTACAAATTTGGAAATTCCAGCTTTTTCTCCATTTTCACGAATATGAGCATTTGGAACTTGTCTTCGGATTTTCAAAGTTATGAATGACTTTTAATGCACCTTTTGCAATTTCCTCATAAACACTGTAATATGGCAGAAACAACAAAACCAAGTCCGCTTTTTATAAGGTTTTTCATCGTTTCAATACTTCCATTTGCTACAATCCTGTTTTCAAAATTAAAAGCTATTATTTTTCAAATAAATCCAGATATTTGCTTGTCAACACAGTATCCCTTTAATAGCTGCATTTCCTTCAATTCCTTGTAATCGATAGTTTCCTTTCCTGCCACAACGACAAATGGATATTCCTCAGTTTCGATAACCTTTATTTCATATCTTCAATGAAATATTCCTCCATTAAAGCAATATCAATCATTTCCTTCCTTCAAATGTTTTACAAGCGATTCACGATTTTTATATACAAATCAAATTCAATTTTCAGGATTATTCTTTCTTTTAAATTCCACCATAATTCTCAGCAGTACAGGTTCTCCATATTGTGAGTTGCTCCTATGCAAATTTTTCCCTTTGCCATGCAGTATTTTTCCATTTCCTTTTTCTACCCGCAAAATCTTGTCAAAAACATCACTTTGACATGCGATAAAGCTCTTTTCCGCAAAAGTCAACCCTAAAAATTTTTAAATTTCTTTCAATAAAGCTGGATTCAATTTTGTTTCAGTTTTATTTGTATTGATACCGCAGATTGACTTATAAATAAATTTTTGCAGCTTTCAGTAAAACTTTTTCCTTGTCACGCCTCGAAAAGAAAATTTTTAAATGATGTACATCCTGAGTATGTTCTCCAATCATATATTTTTATATTATTATAACTCCATACACATATTTTTGTCCAGTAAATATAACATTGGAAGATGAAGGAATTGTTAAAATTACTTTAATTAATGATTGATTTTCTTTTTAGATAATTTTGTTCAAAAACTTGGCACTTGTTTAAAATTTACAGACATTATATCATTATTTATTTTTGATAATCAAATTATTTTTATAAAATTTTTAAATCAAACAAAAATTATAGAAAAATTAAATATTTAGTGATAAAATACATATTGACATTATTTAAGAAATTAGAAAATTTTAGGAGGAAAAATGGTAGAACAATTATTTAAAGAACTATCTTTGTTGGAAGAGTTGAAGCAATTGCATTAGGGAGGCTCACGAGCGGGAGAAAATTATGATGAAAAAGTCAGATTATGATGTATATCTTTATGTAAATTCCCCAGTTAGTGAAGAAAAAGAAAAAATATCTACAAAAATTCTGCAGTTATATGGAAATTGAAACAGCTTTTTGGGAATACGAAGACAACTGTGTTTTAAACAATGGAATCAAATTGACATTCTTTATATCGGGATATGGAAGACTTTATGAAAAGGTATTCAAAGGTTGTTGTTGAATGCCAGCCAAGCAATTCCTACACAACTTGCATGTGCATAATCTAATTACATGCAAATTTTATATGACAAAAATGGAAAAACTGGAAAAATACAAAAATAAATACTCAATACCTTATCCAAAACAGCTAAAAGGAAAATATCATAAAAAGACAGCTAGAATTAATTGAGTTCTTCAATGCAGCATACCCAAAACCAAATAAAAAGCAATTTCAAGAAAAAGATTTTGTTAGCATAAATCACAGAATACTGAATTTTAGCTTCTTATTTCGATTTATTATTCGCAATAAATGAAATAACACATCCAGGTGAAAAACGATTGGTTCAACTTTGCACAATGCAAAATATTACCATGAAAGATTTTGAGGAAAATCTAAAATTCTCTCTCACATATGTATTCAGAAGAGAAAATCAATCTTTTGTTAATGAGTGATGTGCAAAATATTGTAAATATTATAAAAGATTTCTCACTAAATAAAATAGTATTACAGACAGCTAATATTTATTTGACAAAGCTAAAACAATTTCAATTTATGTATCTAGTTATTCAGTTAAATTAATAAAGGGTAATTTGTTTGGATCCTAAGCTTTGAAAGGTATCCAGTTGTCGTCCCTTTCACATCCGCAATAACAGATTATTCCTATATGCTTTACATGTTTTATGGAGGATTAAATGTTTGAGGTGATGAGTGTTTATACACTAATCCCAGCTCGTTTCGATCATTTAATATTTGTAATTTAGGATATAAAATAATATGTAATGTAATCATAATGTTTTGACAAAATTTAAAAATAATATCTATATTTATATAGTAATCAGCATAATGTACATTCCACTATAAAATATATTTGTTATACAATAAAGAAATTAAAGGAGAGCACTATGTTAGAACCAATGAGGAAAGAAATTTCTGAGATTGAAAGAAAATATCAATGTGAAGCTTAAAGGAGATGGAAAAATATTTTCATATGTAAAGCGGAAATTATCTTGCAGGAGATAATGAAAAATATGATGGTATGTATGATAAATTCCTCCATTCTGGTATGATTTTTGGTGAAAATGGACGACTCTCGAGATAATGGGAATACAATTTTCTGAAATGAGATCTTATGGAACATCTAAGGAATGGAAAAATAGTATTTCCTGTTTTGTGCGTTTCCATCAGTGTACTGGAAAAGGATTTAAATTTTATTCCACAGAATGTTGATTTAAAATCTTTGAATTTTACAGGTATAGAGCATTTCCCGTGGTATGTTAATGCCATTCAATCTGAAAGAAAAGAACAAACCTCATTGGTGAGTGCTGTGCCGGAAGATTTACCTTTTAAGGACAATATTTTTGATATTGTTTTTCATGTAGGAGAGTAATACCTGATAGAGGCTCTATTCTCGAGAAATGATTCGTGCCATCCGAGCCTGGTTCATAATGATAGCAGATGAAACCACTGTTATCGGAACTCAATATAAAGAAGAAAGTATTTTACATTACTACAGGAATACAGATGATTTCAGTGAAATTCAAATGCATGTACCTGAAAGTGTATGAAAAAGACAGACTTTTGTGGGATAACAGATTTTGTGTGTGACCATTCAGAAAATAGATAAAACAGTGTTTCATTCTCAACTTTAGAGACTAAGGGTGTTGTTTTAGATTGGCACAATTAATATTGCAATTTAAAGTTATCAAATCTTTTATCTGAGTATTTATAAATATTCTAGAAAAATATTTGACAATAAAATAAGATTTTGATAACATTTGCAGGTAGGGCAGACTGAGAAAGGAAGAATATGTCAAGTATTATAAAATTTCCAGTATATGATCCAAAATATGGGATTAACGGAAACAGAAATTGCTCTAAAAGTGGTAAAGACTGTTTTGAAAAGGAACTCAAAGCACTGGATTTAACAAGAATTTCAGCGCCTATGTTTGTTGAAAGGCGGCTGGTATTAATGATAGCGAGATGGTAGTGGAACGTCCTGTGGCATTTGAAATGAAAGAAATGCCCGATGTAACATTAAAATTGGCCATTCACGCAAAATGGAAAGAATCGCATTGAAAGCAATATGGCTTGGAAGTTGGAAAAGGTTACAGATATGAACACTATCAGAAGAGATGAAGATTTGGATAACACACATTCAATTTATGTTGACCAATGGGACTGAGAAAAGTTATTTTAAGAAGAAAATGAAATGTTGAATTTTCTAAGGAAACTGTAAAAAAAAATATATCAAGTCTTTTAAATACGAAAAGAATTGACAACAAAATTGAAAAATTTGAAGAAATTCTTACCAAAATGCTTGTTACTTCTGAAATTAGAAAATTTATGTCTAGATTAATTCAACTGAAGAAGATAAATTTGCAAAGAAACATGGTGCATTTTCGTTATGCAAATTGGAAAAGTGCTAGAATCAGGAAAAAAAAACACGATGGACGTGCTCCAGATTATGACATTAGAGATTAAACGGAATTTGATTATATGGAGTCAGTTTTGGACGGATCGCTGAATTATCATCAATAGAATTCGTGTAGACAAGCAGCTTTGGAACGTCAATTAAAATTAAATCTGAAAAGAAAGAAAAAATACTCTTTTCATAAAATGCTCTTAAATGATAGTGCCATTAACAATCGGTGGAGGAATCGGACAGTCAAAATTTGTGTTCTTGCAAAAGCTCACATTGAAGTTCCAGGCTTCGGTTTGGTTTACTCTGAAATCGTAAAAGAATGTAAGGAAAACAGATTAATCTTTTATGGTATTAATAAATTTGAAATAAAAGAGTGAATTACTAATTAATTTTAGTTTTCACTTTTTATTTTAGAATATAAATCCTGTTCCCTTAAATGTCCATTTTCTCTTTTTACCTTTAAATAACTTTTTCTACATCATTTGCAGTAATTTCAATTTCTGTGCGTCCAGCAACTTTAACTCCGTATTTTTCATCCTTCAATTTTCTTTGGATTATTAGTCAAAATAATAGATTTTATTCCCAAATCCTTTTATAATTTGCGCTGCCACAGCGTAATCTCTTCAAATCATCGGAAAATCCTATTTATGATTTGCTAACAGTATCTAGCCTTCATCTGCAACTTTTATAGCCTTCAATTTATTCAAAAGTTAATTCCACGTCCTTCTTGACGTAAATGATTATAAGCCTTCTCCGCTTTCTTCCAGTTCATATAAGGCTCTATGAAGCTGTTCTTGACAATCACTTGCGTCTTGAACCAGACATCACCTGTTAGGCATTCAGGTGAAGTCTGACAGTAACATTTCTTTCATTTCTTGTTCCGCCTTTCATAACGGCAATATATTCTTTATGTTCGATTTCATCGACTATAGCCTGCAAAAGAAATAAAGTTTCCAAATTGTGTTGGAATATCAACTACTGCTTCATTTTGTAACTAATTTTTCGTTTATATAAACGTAATTAAATCATCATTATGGTAATTTTAAATTATGTGACAAAATTCAAATAAGTCATTTCGACGAGCCATTTCTCCATCTTTCCTTAAAATTTCCATAATTACAGCCACTTCAAGAAAATCCTGCAAGTCTAGAGTAAATCAACAGCCGCTTCAGTATGCCCAGTTCTTTCTACTCCACCTTCCCGCCAATCAGTGGAAACATATGCCCAGGCTTTCTAAAGTCTTTTTGCAGTTTTGGCAGGATCTGCCAAATCTTTTATTGTCTTTAATCTGTCACCTGTGGAAATTCCAGTTGTTGTGCCTTCAGAGAATCAACTGATCTGTAAAACAGTCCCGTAATAATCAATATTGTGCTGAAATCAGTAGATTTAATTCAAGCTCTTCTACGCTGGACATTGGTACACACTAAGCCCACGTGCCTCATTAATTATAAAATTCAAAAGTTTCCTGAATTTACTGTATCAGCTGGAGTTATTAAATCTCCCTCATTTTCTCTATCTTCGTCATCTACAACTCGACTGGAACACCATTTTTTCAAATCTTCAAGAGCAGATTCAATACTATCAAATTTTATTTTAGCTTTCTGACATTTAAAATCACTTCTTTCGTTTACATATTAAAATCCATGTAAAAATTCCATTGTTAAATTTGATCTCTATTTTGATTTTTCTTCATTTTCAAAAATTGTCAAACTTTTAATATCAACATATTTGCAAACAAATCTGTTTCAATATTTACAAAATCCCCAGTTTTTCATTCCAACGGTAATGTCAATCAATATGCGGAATAAGTGAAACTGAGAAAATTCAACATTATCGTCTACATCAATTACTGTGAAGGCTCGCTCCGTCAATCGTTTTCACGTCCTTTTCAACAATATGTTCATATTATTTTTATGATTTTTATCAGCTGATTCATACACTTTTGCATCCCTTATCTGTAATTGATGCATTTTAGCCTCTGATCAACATCATTGACGAGTGTCCACCTAAAAAGTCATAAGTGTAAGTGACTTTTCAAGATTGACAATGTCTCCAGCTTTGCTACCTTTAAACCACTTCTTTCAATAGTTTCAAACATCAGCAGTAAAGTCGTTTCCATTTATGTTTGGCTAACAGTCAAGCACACTCCATTTACGAGTACTATCCCCAATCTGTGGCCTTTTTCAGCGACTTTTTCCCCTTATTGTAATTTCGATACTTGCAGTACAATATCAATAATTTTCCAGTTTCTTCAACTAAACCAGTGACTATATTTTCTCCTGATTTTTAATTTTTAATATTCAAAATTAATTATAACTCATAAATTCATTCAACATTTTCACCATAAGTATTTATATTTCACATTTTTCAAAAGCAGATGGCTTCATCCATATTTTTCTTATCAAATCCAGCAATAAAAGATTTCCCTTGAGTATCGCTCGTTTTGATCAGTAATAAAAATCTCCCCAACATCAATAACATCTTCTTCAAAATGCCTGTGAAATAAGTAATTGACCACCTTCCAGTAAAAATTGAGTCAATTCCTAATGTTCCAATCAAAGAATTTCTTCAAAGCTGAATTTTGTACCATTTACAAATAAATTTAACCTTGTTATTTTCATCTAACTGCTTTTCAGAATTTTTTATCTGATGTAATAATTATCGTTTTTTCATCAATATTTTTCCTATAATATTATGAATTTTTCCAGTCTTATAATGGATCAATAATGATTCTGTATGTGTTACACCGTTTTTCAATTCTGCAGTGGAGGCTTGGATTGTCAGCTAAAGACGATATTTATACCAACCATTATTTCCCATAAATTTATTTCGGTGAAAATTGACTTTTCTCGTACCGCTTCGTTTATAATGACATTTAGATTTCCTGTTTTTGTAGCAATTTTCCATCTAGCGTAATCGCACATTTTAAAATAAATAATGGCAATTTTGCCAGAATATATATGACACTTGTTAGTTTGTCGCATTCTCCTTTCAAAACATTTTCAGCAACTCAATTCAGCATTTTTCAATATTTGTACACCTTTTCCAGCCACTTTTGGGTTTGGATCAGATGAGCCAATGACACCTTTTTAGTCCCCAATTTTACAATTTTTCTGCACAGGCAGTGTTTTTCCATAATGCGAGCAAGGTTCCAATGTAACATAAATCTTGCATTTGATAAATCTTTACAATTTTTGAGCTTCGTCCAAAGCTAAACTTCGGCGTGGGAGTCCTCCAAAATACTTGTGATAGCCAGTTCCAATAACTTTTCCAGCGAACGACAACAGCTCCAACCATTGGTTGGAGTTTACTGCCCCATGACCCTGCCAGTTCAGTTGCCATTCTCATCACTCATCAATATCTGCTGTTTTATTTTTCCCTTTATAATCCACAGACATCTTCCTTCTCGTAAAATTCATCTCACCTATAAATTAGGCATCTAAAATTCTTATCCAATTTCTTTTTATTAAATTAATCATTTCGATTGCAGAAAAATACATCTATCTGCTATTTCCAGCCTTTGTTCCAGCTCTTTCAATAGCTTCTTCAATGTTGTTTGTAGTTAAAACTCTCAAAAATTACTGGGTAATTCCTTTGTAGTAGATGTTGAAAACTCTGAAACTTCTGCACAAACATAGTCAAAATGTGGAGTAGACCCTTTTATTACAGCTCCCAAGTAGTATCGCATCATATTTTTCCAGTATTTGCTAATGTAATTAAGGTATTTCAAATACTCGGAACTTGAAACAATATCAATATTTTCCTCAAACATCATTTCTTTTAAATACATCCAAAGCTCCGCCAACTAATTTGGAGTAATAAACTCATTAAATCTTCCAGCCTACAATCGCTATTCTTACATTTTTCCATCAAATTTTTCCTTCAAAAGTTCTCATTTTCAAATCATCCTCTCATTATTATTATTTTATTAATTTTTATTAAACTTACAACTACCGATTTAGAATTATAAAAATAAAAAGCCAGAATACAATGATTCCAAGGCTTTTTGAATATTTAAAAAGTAGATGATTAATAATATTAAATTGTAACTATATAATTTTGAATTAAAAATATTAAACGATATTTCAAAATTCAACTATTCCACTTCTACCATCTAGACTATCACTATCGGTACTGGAATCACACCAGTTCATGTCGTTTTTCATTTTAATTAAAATAAAAACAACTCGTGGACTTTACCACCGGTCAGGAATTTCGCCCTGCCCTGAAGTTTTAAATTTATTTCTAAATTAATAATATCTTTTTAATTTAATTACAAGAGTTTTTTAAAAAGAAACAGATAAACACATAAATATTTTAAAATATTTTTAAATTTGTCTAATATATTACATAATCTATGTATACCTTTATCGTATTCTTTTTCATTCGTTTGTGTGTAAAAAGCCATACAAATCCTTTTTCCCATCCGTATATCAGAATCTCAAAATGATTTCCCTCATTCCAATCTAAAATACAGTTTTTCAACATCTTCAGAATTTTTCTAAAATTTCAATATATTCTCTTATATTATCTCCGATTTTTCGATAAAATCTGATGTTTAGTCTTCTCTTCTAAATCTCCAAGACTTAAATAAATATTATTTACTAAAGGTTTACTGTCCTTTACAAAATCCATCCAGTTTTTATACCAAACTGATGGTGAAACTCCAGCTATTCCAGCAAAAATATCTACCTGATAACCACTCCACAACGAGAAATAACCCAGCAAGAGAATATCCACTAAAACATATTTCACATTTCTTTATCTTGAATATTTATAAATTCTGCCAAACTTGGAATCAATTTTTCTTTTTATAAACTTCAACGTTTTATCGGCTCCATTTCCAAAAGTTCCCTTTTCCACGAAGAAGTGGCATTTCCCATGGAGTCAGTTCGCTGTTCCAGTCGTTTATTTTAAATGCAATAAGGCTAAAATTTTTATTTGTATTTTTCAGAAATATATTTAACTTCATTATCTAGAACTTTGATATCATTTTTCGTCTACAGGCTGTATCAAAACGTAGTCAATTTTTCATATATATACAAAAATACACTCTTTATTTTTCTATTCTTAAATTTAATTTTTCATAGTAGCTCCTTTTTAATATTTTTTTAAATAGATTCTGATTAAGATAATTAATTATAGCATATATTTATTTTATTCAAATTTATCTATGATATTATTATAGTTTTTCTTTAATTATGTATATTTAAATTTTTGAAATTGTAGTAAAATAAATTATACAACAAAAACTTTATTTTTATAACTTTAAATTTATTATCCAAGATGATAAATTACAAAAACACAAAGAAATTAAAAAGAGCAATTTTCCCTTTTTACACTTAAATAAACACGTGATACGATAATAGAACGATAAAAATTATGAGTATCAGATACAAAATATTAGATGGAGTTATTTTTATGAATGAGGAAATAGCACAAATATGTAATATTGTGCTAGCTACTAAAAGTGCTTTATACAGAAATTAAATATAAAGCCCTGTATATTATAAGTATACTCTATTCTTAATAATATATATAAAGGCTAAAAGTGTTGAAAGAATGGTTTTGATTATTGTTTAAATTGAGATTACAAAATATTAAGTTCTTAATTCCTCTACCTATAAAAAGATAGTGATTTCTTAATTTTACTAATATAAGTCAAGCTAGTATAGTCTGCTTTTTTGACAATAAATTAGTTACTTTATTTTTACTCCAAAATGGAAAGATTACAATGATGATGGCATATTATCTACACAGATCACAAATAGGAAACGTCCTATCAAAATCAAAACTTAAAATTTTATGATAATACAGAAAAATTTTTAAAGATGTATTGAATAGAATAGCGATTTTAGCTGATAAAAATTAATTTTTCAAATTTTGGAAATATCTTTAGAAAAAGCTTTTAACATTTTAAATGGGAAGTATTTGAAAATATAAGAAAATACTTTATGGACAAACTCTTTTCTAAAATACCCTAGAAAATTAAATGCAAAGCACCTTTTTTATTCAGCTCAAAATTTCTAATGTTTTTGTGGAGATGGGTTCCTGGAAATGACAGCCTCCTTATTATGCACACGAAAAGGGCTTGAAATGTGAATACGATAACCTTTCGGAAGAGCTTTTAACACAAAATTAGGCTTGCTCTTTTTATATTCTGTAAATGAATGCAAATCTATAATGAGAAAATTTACACTATAAATTTGATGCCGTAATTAGTATTACGATTTATGTAATTACATTACAATTTAAAATATTATCATTTATTTTTCAAAAGAAATTTACAAAAGTAGTATTTTTGGTATAATAAAATTATAAAAACAGAGTTAGAAAGAGATGAGGGAAAAATGGAATTGCTTAAAATTAACGAGTTTAGTAAAAGAAAATGTTGATAAAATTTATGATGAAATGGTAAAAATTAGACGAACTATTCACGAAAATCCTGAACTTGGGGATGAAGAAATTGAAACAGTAAATTAATAAAGAAATTTTGACGGAAATGGGATTGAATTTTTGAAATTATAAATACTGGAGTGGTTGCGACAATCTACAATGATAAGAAAATATGAAAAATAAGACAGTTGCAACTCGTGCGGATATTGATGCAGTACCAATTTTCGAAGAAAATGAAGTTGAGTATAAGTCAAAAATATTGGGAAAAATGCATAGCTTGCGGACGATGCACATACAACTATTCAGCTTGGAGTAGCAAAAAATTTTTGGCAGATAACAAGGATAAATGGCATGGAACTGTGAGATTTTTCTTTCAGCCAGCGGAAGAAACAACTGGCGGTGCTAATAGAATGATAAAAATGGAGCATTAAAAATTTGAAAATGATGAAAATCGAAAAATAGACGCCTTTTTGCATTACATGGCTCCGAAATAGAACTTGGGAAAATTGGTATAAAATATGGAGAAAGGCACATGCCTCGTCAGCAAGAATACACCTTACAATAAACTGATTACTTCTGCCCACGCCGCATTGCCTACAGAGGTCGATGCAATCTTAATCGGAGCAAAAAGTTATGGAATTCTTGCAGTCAATAGTAAGCAGAAGAATTGATCCAAGAAGAAGAATCCGTAAGTACAATCGGGAGCATTCAATGGAGGCTTTGCTGATAACGTAGTATGCGATAAAGTCGAAATGAAAAGGAACTGCAAGAACAATGTCCGAAGAAACAAGAACATTTATAATCGAAACAATTGAAAAAGACCTGCCTAAATTTGTAGAATCACTAGGCGGAACAGTAAATGTAGATATTAAGCGTGGCTATGCTCCTGTAATTAACAACGAAGAAATGACAAAAAAAGTGAAAATAATATTGTCTGACTTATACGGCGAAAATGCTCTGGAATTAATAAAACAACCTAGAATGGATGTTGAAGATGTTAGTTATTTTCCTAAATGAAATTCCCTGGATGTTTTTCAGACTAGGGAACAAGAGTGGAGAGAAAAGGTTTAATCTACGATTTGCACCATCAAAAATTTAATATTGATGAGGAAAAGTTTAAAAATCGGAATGGGATTACAATTGAAAATATTTTAGAATATTTGAAATAAGTTTTTAATAAATCAAAGTAACATAATTTGTTGTTAATAATGTTTTTCTATAATTTATATATACTCTTTTTAAACAGAGATTTAGTATAAAATAATCAGTCGGAGCATTTTATGTACTGGCAAAACTGTTTACGAGCATAGCGAGAGTTTTTAGCAGTGCAGAAAAATGTCGTAGAACTAACCATAGGTTGTGATTTTGCGGCAATGAGCAATCTACGAAAAATAAATAAAAAGAAAAACATAGTGATAGTAGAAAAATATTTATTAATCAAAATAATAAAAAGTAACAAAATAATTTATTTGGATATTTGAAAGAGAATATTTGAAATAAAAAGGAATGAGATGAATAAAATATAATTATGAAGTTGGGCAAAAACTGGAAAATTGAAATAGAAAAATAGTGTTTGGTGGAGAAGGACTTGGAAGAGTTGATGGATTTGCAGTATTTGTACCGATGAGTGTGCCAGGAGATAAATTGGAAGTGGAGATTATCTCGGTAAAAGAGTCGTATGCAAGAGGGCTTATAACTAGGATAATTGAACCATCAAAGGACAGGATTGAGAGATTTGTCCAAAATTAGTTTTGAGGATTTTTGATGGCTGTGATTTTTGGAATGCTTAAATATGAAAACACAGCTTGAATATAAGGATAAAAATGCTTGAAGAAGTGTTGACAAAGAGTTGCTAGAAATTGATTTGAAAAAGGTAAAAAGTAGCAAAAATTATTGGAAGTGATAATTAATTATAGAAACAAGACAGCTGAACCATTTTTCAAGAAAAATGGGATTATTCAGACAGGATGATTCGAGAAAAGTCCCCACAATGTATTTTTCAGCTAAAGAAAAGCCTTTTAAAGTCAAAAATTGCGAAAATAATAATTGATAAATTTTACAAAAGTAAATAGTTTTTGCAGGTACAAAAAAGAATTTAAGTTTTTTAACGAAGTGAATAATACTGGATTTTAAAGCAGATAATGGTTAGAAATAATGAAAAAGATGAAGTTATGATAGTTGTTGTTGTGAATAAAAAGAAATTCGCAGTATAATCAGCTTTCAAAAGTACTGGAAGAAATGTATGATGAAAATGACTGCATAAAATCAATCTATGTTCTGTAAAACTGAACAGAATAACGTAATTTTTAGGTAAAAATGTCCATTGTTTGGAAGCCAGTATTTGGAGAGGAAATGGAAGGATTAAAATTCAAGATTTATCAAATTCATTTTTCCAAATTAATAAAACAGGCACTAAAACTTTATGATGTTGCAATAAACTTTTTGAATGAAGAAAATAAAAATATTGATAAAATCTACCGAAAAACAGTAATTGACGCATTTTCAGGGACTGGAACAATTGCGATGATAGCTTTCAAACATAAAAAGGTTATCGGAATTGAAAGCGTGAAAGTTCAACACTTGCGGCAAAGCTTACATACTGACAAACTTCATTCAAAATGTAAATTTGTAAACGGAAGAGTTGAAAAAGGAACTTCCAAAAAGTTTTTGAAAAGGAAGATATCAGACAATAGTTTTCGATCATAAGACGAGGAATCGAAGAGTCAGCATTAAAGAGTGTTGTACAGAACAAAATTATTGTCTATGATTTCCTGCAATCCTGCCACTTTTGCACGAGATGTGAAGATTTTAGCTGAAAAATGGGTATGTATTAACGAAAGTTACTCCTGTGGATATGTTCCGCAAACTGGGCATATTGAGGTAGTGGGATTATTGGAGAAATAAGGAAAAGTAAATATTGGTCTAATATTTTTATAGAAAAAAGTGTGGAAATTGTTAGCAAATAAAATATAATAATAAATAGGAGAAAAATATAAGAAATGATGAAGTATTTTGAACTGGATAAAAGAAAGAATTTTGATGAGAAAAATATTTATCAACAGAATTACTTGATAAATTAGGGTTAAATAAATACAGAAAATTGATAGAAGAAAATGATGCTATTTATTGTTCTGGAAAAATATGGTTATAAGTTAAAAATGAAACTTATGAAAAATTAAAGAAAATTTTTATAGTGAAATGTATAAGATATACTTACGATTTGGAAGATGAAGAAAGAAAAAGAAAATGTTTAATGAACAAATAGAATCCTGTGATAAAAAGAAAATTATTAAGTGTGATGGCAATTATTCTTTGAGAGATAGAGTTTTAGAGGCATGTGTGAAAAAATTGAAACACTCTCCTCATATTGGATTAGATAACGAGAGAAAAATTAAGAGATGATTTGATTCAGCTTGATTTGGTGAAAATAAAGAAGATGAAATTTTTCTTTTACACAAAGTGAATGGAGGAATTTATTTTTATTACGCATTACATTTGTTATAAAAATAGCGGATAATTTTGATGATTTATGAGATAATTTATGTAAATTTAAAAATTAAAAGTATTGTAAAATAATAAAAATATATTAAAGGAAGTTGATATTTGTGAAAATATACACACAAATATGGTGACGAAGGTTTTACAAGACTTGCTGGAGGAGAACGTGTGAGCAAGACTCACGTGAGAGTGGAAGCGTATGGAACGATGGATGAAGTTTGTTCACTGCTTGGAGTGTATTGTAGAAATTCGTGAAGATGAAAAATTAAATAGTGTGCTTGGGGAAATCCGTGAAGATGTGAAAATATGCAGCAGCATTTGACTGTGGAAGTGATTTAGCAGTACCTGAAGAGATACGAGATACAAAGCAGCAGATTGGTGATGTAGAGTGGCTTGAGCAGAGAATGGATGAATATATTCCGTTGCTGCCTAGATTAGAATGTTTTATAATTCCAGGAGGAGTAAAATTTCGAGCTTGTTTCATATGATGCGTACAAGTGTGCGTAATTTGGAGCAGATGATTGCCGTAATCGAAGCAGGTGAAGGAATAAATAAAATTGGGACTTCAATATAAAATAGACTTTCGGACTCTATTTCTTTTGTAGTAGCTATGTCTTGTAAATTTGAAATTGGGATTTAGTGAAACAGTATATATAGTACTAAATTTTTAGAAATAATAAATAATGTATATTTAAAAATTTTTAAGATTATTTGAATATTTCTAAAAGGGCTTTTTAAAAATATAAGGACAAGGAGCAGAAATTAAATGAAATTAGGAATTATTGGAGCAGGAAATATGGGAAGCTCTAGTTGAAAGGCGTTACATCTTCAAACTTTCTTGAAAATAAAAATATAGCTATTTTTGATTTAAACAAGGAGATTGAAGAATTATCAAAAAGAGTATGGAGTAAAAAGCAGAAAATGAAAACGAACTTGCAAATAAAGTGATATTCTCATTCTTTCTGTAAAACCAAATATTGTTCCAAAGTACTGGATAAAAATAAAAGATGATTTGTCAGGAAAAACGATTGTTTTATCAATTGCCGCTGGAATTAGTATTGATTTTTATTGAAAATATTGTTGGGACTGACAAAAAGTTATTAGAACTATGCAAACACACCTGCTCAAGTGATGGAAGGAATGACGGCAGTTTCTTTTAATCACAACATTCAGGAAAATGAAAAAGTGTGGTTTTAAATTGTCGAATAGTTTTGGAAAAAGTATTGAAATTGAGGAAAAAGCTGCATGCCTATACTGGAATTAGCTGGTTCTTTACCAGCGTATGTTTACATGTTTATAGAAAGCTCTTGCGGATGGCGGGGTACTGGAAGGATATGCCAAGAAACAAGGTATATGAGATTATCGCTCAAACAGTTTTGGGTTCAGCTAAAATGCTGCTTGAAACAAAAACATCCAGGAGTTTTAAAAGATGAAGTAACTTCTCCAGGAGGACTACAGTGCCGCTTTGAAAGTACTGGAAGATGGTAGAGGTAGAGGAACGGTGATGGAAAGCTGTTAAGGCTTGTACGGAAAAATCAAAAGGAAATGGCAGGGGAATAAAAAATGGACTGCATCAAAATCTTGGATCAAACAAGACTAGAGTGCAGTTTTTATTAGAAAAATTTGAAAAATATCAATTTTTAATATTGAAAAAGCTGTATTTATACATATGTGGAATAATTTTTAAAATTTATTTTTCATTTTTGCTCTTGTTTTTCATGAAGTATACTCATAATAACAAAGTTATGTAAACGGTTACATTTGAAAGTTAAATGGAGGTGATAAAAATGAAAAAGCACTTATAATAGGAAGCTTGAATATGGACATGACTGTAAAAGTAGAAAAACTGCCTAAATTAGGTGAAACAATTTTTGGAAATGAATTTTATGAAAGTTGTGGAGGAAAAAGGTGCGAATCAGGCTGTTGCAGTAGCTAAACTTGGAATGGAAACAGAAATGATAGGAATGGTAGGAAAAAGATATTCAAGGGAAAAATTGATTCAAAACTTAGCTGATAATGGAGTTAAAGCTGATAATGTCATTAAAAGTGATGAATTAACAGGAAGGCTATAATAACGGTAGATAAAAATGGTGATAATAATATCATTGTTATTGCAGGGAAATGTTTAAAATTACAGAAAAAGATATTCTGAATAAAATAGATGTATATGAGAGAATGACATAGTAATTTTGCAAAAACGAAATTCCTCTTTCTGCAGTTGATTTTGTCTTCTAAAAGCTAAAGGACTTGGTAAAGTACAGTAGTTTAATCCAGCTCCGCTAACAAAATTAAATGATAGAAATTTTTCATAACACAGATTATTTAATAGTAACAGAGCCAGAAATGGAAGAAATATTTGAAATAAAAATTTCCGATGAAGGATATGCTGAAAAATACTTCATAAAAAGAAGAACACGGAATAAAAATATTATTCTTACGTTAGGTGAAAAAGGCTGTGTCTGATAAAAATAATGATGTCAATAAGTATGAAGCATATAATGTAAAAGCAGTAGATACAACTGCAGCAGGAGATTCCTTTATTGGAGCATTTGCCATGAAAATATGTGAATGTGGAGATACAGGTGAAGCCAATAAAATATGCAACAACAGTTTCAGCAATAGTTGTGACAAGGCAGGGTGCACAGAGTTTGAATTCACAAAAGATGAAATAGAAAGATGAGATTAGAAGAATTAAAAAGACGAAATATAAGCGATTACATAAAAAGAAATAATCCTTAATTGAAACTTTAATATTAAGTATTTATAATTGAAAAATAAAAATTAAGACAAAGTAGGAGTAGAGAAAATGAAAAAAAGGAAAAAATAATTTTGGATTGTGATCCTGGGCATGATGATGCCGTAGCAATAATGCTAGCTGGAATAAATCCCCAAAATTGAATTGTTAGGAATTACAGTTGTTGCAGGAAATCAGAAACTTGAAAAAGACAGTAAACAATGCTCTTAAAATTTGTAATCATCTGAATTTGAATGTTTCCCATCTATGCTGGAATGTCAAAACCGATGGTAAGAGAACAATGACAGCTGGCTATACATGGAAAAACAGGATTAGATGGTCCTAAATTTGACGAATTAAAAATAAAAAGCTGAAGATAAACATGCAGTAAATTTTATTATAGATACTTTAATGAATTCAGATGAGAAAATAACGCTTGTTCTCAGGACCATTAACTAATATCGAATGGCAATGAGTTTGAGCCTAAAATAATAGAAAAATTAATAGGATAGTATTAATGGGCGGTTCGTATCAGCTAGAAATACGACACCAGCAGCAGATTTAACATTCTTGCAGACCCTGAAGCAGCATATTGTATTTACTTCAGGAGTAAAACTGGTAATGATGGGACTAGATTTAACAAGGCGAGGCTTTGGCAACTAAAGGAGTAGTGGACAAAAATAAGAACGCTGAATAACAAAGCATCAAGAGTATTTGTAGAGTCAATGGAATACGTCTGCTCAGAAAAATATCTTCGGTTTGAATGCCCCTCCTGTTCATGATCCTACTACTATTGCTTATATAATTGATCCTGAATGATATAGAAGTTAAACCCATGTTCTGTGAAATCGAACTTTGGGTGAAAAATCGTATGGCAGAACAATATGTAGATTATTTTGGGATACTCAGAAAAGAACCAAATGTTGATGTAGCAGTAAAACTTGATTTTTGACAGATTCTGGAATCTTGTTTTACGAAAATTTCAAATTATACGATAATCTCTAATACACCGTTAAAATGTAAAAATAATATGAAATAAAAATGAAACGGTGGTATGAGAAAAATACAGGATATGGCGAGACTGGCAAATGTTTCTGTGGCAACTGTCTCAAGAGTAATCAATAATAATGACAATGTAAGAGAAGAAACAAAAGGAAAAGAATAAATCGGATTATAAAGGAAAATAATTATTATCCCAATGTAATTGCAGAAATCTTTCTAAAAAATGAAAATAATACAATAGGAATAATAATTCCTGATATAAAAATTTATATTTTGCAAGTATAATGGATGGAATAGTTAATGAAGCAAACAGACGAAACTTAAATATTATTCTAGGATGTTCAAATGAAAATTTTTGAATTGCAGGAAAAATATATAGATTATTCATAGAGCAGAGAGTTAAAGGGATAATTGTTACAGTAACTCAAAATTCATATGATAAAATTGAGTTTTGATCAGACATCTTCAAAAATACCATTAGTACTAATTGACAGAAAAATAGACAAACAGATGCTGGAGTATTTTTGAAAATTTTCATTCAGTTTACAGAGTTATAGAAAAATTTATAAAAATATGGAAAGATAGGATCTTGGACCTCAAACTATAAAGTACAGCAAAGGAAAGATTAGAGGGTTACAAAAAGCCTTAAAAAGATAATGGGATTAAAGTATGATAAAAATTAGTACTTTATGGAGATTTCACATTGGAAAGTGGGTATAATCTGGGAAAAGAAATTTTAAAAAGAGAAATGAATGCCATATATATTTCTAATAACTCAATGACATTAGGATTTTTAAAAGGTTTTAAAAAGAATTAAACATAAATTCTGAAAAACATAAAGATTGCAACTTTTTGAAGATAATGAAATCATAAGATTTATTGATGAGAAAATAGTGTCTTATAATATACCTTTTTTCAGAATTAGCTAAAAAGTATAGAAATATTGGAATCACTGCTAAAAATGATACTTCAGATACAACAGTTGAAATAAGCCTTTAATAATAAAAAGGCTATCTCAGAATATATATGAAAATTATATTTAATTTTTCATTTTTATAATGCAATCTAACTAAATATCAATACATTCAATAAATTTGGGGGCTGTCTCATAAAAGATAATTTTGTGAAACAGCCTTTTTATTCTATAAACTGACGAAAGAATCAAAAATTTAAAATTGAATCTAAAAATTATGATTACATAATCTGATATTTTTCTACATATTTTAATTTATTATTTATCCAATATTCCAACTGGTTATTATTCTGATTTATTCAGAAATTCAAGGCTACGTTTCGCTGTATCAACAAACAATGAGTTTTTCTTTTTTGATAAATTGACAATAATATTTTTCCTTTTTATCAACAGCAACCACTTTTCCATCCTGTATTGAAAAAGTATATTGAATACTCTTGTAACTACGATTTGGAGACCAGACTATTTTCTTGTCATCAATATGTAAAATGCTGAATTCATTGGAATTGCAAATTTAACCAATTAAATCCTGTGCTATCAATTCCGCCTGAAATTCCCTTATTTTGCATAAGCAGTTATTTTGTACTCATCTTTATCTACATTTTAACTCCTGCAAAGACTATTCCTAATGATTTTAACTCAGCTTTCTCCATATCCACATTATCTTTTATAATTTGATCGTTTAGTGAATATTTTATAATTTTAGATTCATCAGTTATTTTTCCTTTTTATTCACTTTTATAATTTTTAAAATCTTTTTGCAAAGTATCTGACAGAAATTCATAAACGTTTACTGCAGCATATCGAGAAGGCATAAAAGCCAAATAGTTTCCTACATTCAGCTGGACTGGATATTTATCTCCATCACACTAATTATACCACTAACTAATGTATGTTGGATTATTTGACATTCTACTAGGAAAATGTTCCAGATAGTTAAAATTTTACTTTATTTCCTGCATTTAACACAATTCCTATTAAAAATATTTGTTAATAGAATAAATTTTAATAAAAATATTTCATAAATAAATCTCCTAAAATTTTTATAAAGAAAAAAGAGTTAATCCAAAAATGTATTTTGAAAAACTCCTAAAAATTTAAAAATTATTTTTGATTTTGCAATGATAGCAATTTCTACTCTTCTGTTTTGAGCTCTTCCAGCTTCTGTTGCATTACTTGCGATAGGCATTTTACTTCCATATCCACGATAAGTTATTCTTGAGCTTGCTATACCTTGTGATTGAAGATGAGAAGCTACTGAAGCTGCCCTATTTACAGATAATGGATTGTTAATGTGCATCATTTCCTGATGTATCTGTATGTCCTGATACTATAATTGTTGAATCAGGATAAGTTTTTAATACAGTTGCTACTGAATCCAATGTTCCTCTGAATTGTGGTTTCACTACATAACTGTTTAAGTCAAAAGTAATATTTTCAGGTGCTGTTAATTTGATTTCACCTTCACCAGTTCTTCTTACTTCTACACCAGTTCCTTTCAGTTTGTCTTTTAATTCTTTTTCTTGTCTGTCAAAAATATTCCCAATAGCCGCTCCAACAGCTGCTCCTCCAGCTGTACCAATTAATGTACCTTTTGTATCCTTTCCTATGGCTTGACCAATTACAGCTCCAGCCGCTGCACCAATTCCAGCACCAACTCCAGTTTTACTAACTTTTCGTGTCCCATCAGCAGCAGTTGTACAAGAAACGATTGATAATAAAGATAACAGAATAATTGCCAATACTTTTTTCATAATGACTCCTCCTTTTAGTAAAAATCTGTTTTCAATAAATTGTACAACATTTTTCCTGTTATTTCAATTTAATTTAACTTTGAAATAATTTTATTTTTATTGATTTTTAGAGTATTTATTTTAATGTTTTTAATATTAATTTTAAAAATTTATATTTGAAGTCATAATTAAAACTTCAGTGTGATGATGTGCCGTATGCAGATGAAATAATTCACCAGTAACCTGCACTCTTTTTCCTAAAAATATCTCTATCGAATAAAGGAACGTGTTTCTCTCCCATTAACTGAATTTCCTAGCTACATTTGTTTCAGTCGAGGCTATCTTCAGCATCTCCTACTACTGTAATAGGTCTACTTAATCTTAAAAAGAACACATCTGTTACAGAATTATTTTATAGTTTGATATCTTTCTGCTTATAAGCGTTCCAACAATTGTAACCGAAGAATCCATAATCATATTCTGACTGATTAGGAAATTGTAGCGGCAGGCTGTCGATTCTGTACTTTTCTTGAACATTTCTTTTTCCATTTCTCATTCTTGCAATATTAGCATCAGAAACAGTATCACTTTCTACTACTAATTTCCATTCGCCATTAATATTTTCAAAAACCAGGTATGAAGGATAATTCTTTTACGTCTCGATTTCTTGTAGAAACTTCTTTAACAAATTCAGCTTGCATTTGTCCATTTGAAAGTTTGTGTAACTATAATTTCTCCTATTATTCTTTGACTGTAAACAGGATTTTTGAAAAATCTTTTTCTGATCTGCAATGTAATAAGATTTAGAAACAGTCGATTGATAATAGTCAATTCTATCTCCTAGTATTCTTTCAAAAGTATCAAAATCGGCATTGCTGGAAGCCTCGTTCCAGATATTAACCATTTCCTTTATTTGTTCTTCAACACTTTTTCATTTTCCAATTTTTAATATTCCATTATTATTATTTAAATTGCCTACATTGTCGAATATTTTCCTTTTTCACACGATAGCAATAATAAAAATATTATGAAAAATATAATTTTTCATTTCGTCAATCCTCCTTATTTTTTAATTAATCACACAGAAAAATCTTATATCTTAGTATTATTATAAGCTTATAAATTTAAAAATAGTACAGTTAATTGAAATTTATATTATCAGTAAAAATAATTGATAATTTTAAATTTCAAGTTATAATATATTATAGAAGTTTAGAAAATTAATGTCAAAGGAATGATGAAATATGAATGAAAAGTTAACAAATTATTTAAAACAGATAAAAATTTCCAAATGGAGCAGTTATAAAACAGCAGATTTGTAATGGCACCAATGGTTGTAAATGGTTCAAGCTATAGGAAGAATGTGGGGAAAGATGACATAAAAATATTTTGAAAGACATGCTGATTCCGCCTCTCTTCTTATTTCAGGTGCAACAAGTGTTACTCCAGATGGAATGCTTTTTGGATATGGGACTTGGAATATACGATGATAGTCAAATAGAAGGCTGGAAAAATGGCAAAAAGCAATGAAATCTAAAGGAAACAAAGCCTTAGTCCAAAATTTACCATCCCTGGTTACCAAGCAAAAATTTCACTTACAAGGACAAAAAGGGATATTTACGCTCCAAGCAACCTAAATTTACCTTTTATTCCATATCCAATAACAGCGATGTCAAAAAGACCAAGTAGAAGAAAGCACATTGAGCAATTTGTGCAGGCAGACAAAGAGGCCATTGAAGCAGGTTTTGATGGAATAGAAATTCATGGAGCAAATCATTATCTGATACAGCAATCAAAAACTTCTAAATACAAGAATAGATGAATATGGAGGAATTGAAAACAGAGCAAAATTTGCTCTTGGAAATTGTAAAAAGAGTAAAAAAATATGCAAAAGAAACATGCTAAACCCATGATTTTATAGTTAGGATACAGACTTTCTCCAGAAGAAATTCACGGCGAAGAAGTTGGCTATACACTAGACGATACTATTTATTTAGTTAATGAAGTTGTAAGACTGGGAATAGACTACATTCACACATCCCTTTGGGGAAATCGTGCATACGCCAGTCAAAGCCGCTTTGGGACAATGCAAAGGTCAATCAATCAACAAAGTTATAAAATCCATTATAGATGAACGTGCATTATTAATCGGAGCAGGAGATATTACAAGTACCGATAAAATGCTTGAAGCAAGTGAATATGTAGATTTATTAGCAGTAGCCTCATTAATATTAACTGATCCTGATGCAAAAATAAAAATCCTTTCTGGAAAAGGAAAATGAAATAACTTTAGACGTGGAAAAATCGAATCGAAGACTTAGCACTTCCAAAAACTTTCCCGCCAATGGTAGTGGCAATGGAAGAAATGGCTCTGTACCGCAGAAAACGATTGATTTGTTAAGAGGGACTATCAAGGGGAAAAGATAAATAATTCTAATTTTTAAATAAGAAAACAGGGCTGTCTAATTAGGCAGCCTTTTGAAAAAAATACTTGTTATCTTCTTTCTTTCAATTCCTTCACATAACTGAGTCTACAGGAGGGAAGAATTCTTAAAATTCTATTATCGTAATCTACTTGCATACAAAGTAATTTTCCATCATAATTTTCTTTTGATTGTAATTTAAATCTTTCTGGATGTCCAAATATTCTTGCTTCTCTTATGACTTTGATATTTTTATATCTTAATCCATTAATTCTACATAATGAATAAGTAGTTGTTATTCCTACGAATGGCATATCTTCTTCTCTGTCTAAAATTTTTCCCTTCCTTCACAATAACCTGATTGAATTTCAATTGGTTCATCTTCAAAATCTGCCGTTAGTGTAAAATGAACATAATAACATTGTCAATAAAAATAATATCATTTTTCATTCTCCTTTCTAAATTTTATTTATTTTAATTTAAAATTTTAACTTCTGAAATAAAAATCAATACAGATATAAAATGATACACAATATGTGAAAATATACCTTACCTGTATCTTGAATTCGTTTACCATAATTGATTTATTTACTCTTGTAAATTTTAATAATAGTAATAGTTATCATAATCATAGTCACTATCATCATAATCGTAGTCGTCGTCATCACATCCGCAATCATAATCATCGTCATAATCACCGTCGCTATCATCGTAAATCATAGTCGTAGTCACTGTCGTCATCATAGTCATCGTTATAATCGTTATCATAATAATTGTTTTGATAACTGCTATAATTTGAGCATTGTTGTTTTTCTATGGAATATTTTTAGACCATTTATAATTCTATCTCTATGTTTTGCCCATCCAGCACTTACATTTACTGATATCAGAGCCAGTATTCCTAATATTAAAATTTTGTTTTTCATTTTTATTTTTTTCCTTTCTTTTATAAAATTATTAATTCATATTGTCATATATTTTTGCAAATTCAATTAATCTGTCTTTTTGTAAATTCTTGATAAGTCATTATTTCAACATTTGCTCCAGCTCTTCCTCCCATTCCAGATTTCCATCTTCGCCGTTATTTGAATTTTCAACTTTCTTTGTTCTAATTTTTAACCATTGTCGTTGTTTATTTCTGAACTCTATTTTCTCACTTTTCAGATAATCTTGCCATAATTAAATTATAAACTTTTGTAAGTTCATCATCCAATTTTTTTCATTAAGACGTCCATTTGCATTTGTTTCTTCTGGACTCCATCCATATTCATCACTTACTTTGTCTCTTTGCAGCCTCATAACTAGCAATTCTGCTTCTTACTTTATTTTTCATAGTTTGATATTTTTTTGGTTGTGAAGTTTTTCTCAATGTTTCTGTGTTTTCAGGATTTGCTTGAACAGTACTTGTCTGAATATTCTGCTGTTTTTGTAATATTTCAGCATTTTCCTTTTCTAATTTTCAATTTTTCTCTAATTCAGCATTTTTATTCTGACAAGATATAACTAAGGACAGTATCAGGATAATTACTAGTTTGGTAATTAGGTATTTCTTTTTCATAGATTTCCTCCAGTTTATAAAATTATTAATAATTTGTTATTTTTCTTCGATATTCATTATACTATAAATTTTAAAAAAAGTCAATATAATTAATATAATTTTTATAATTATTCAAATCTAGATTTATTTGATTTTTATAAATTACATTTTATAGAAAACTGAATATAATTAAAAATTTGTATATATAAAAACAAAGACAAGATACTGTCCTGTCTCTGTTTTTAAAATCAAATATAAAAATAAATTAGAATGAAACACCAAGTCCCACTACCAACGTGTGAGTTCTTATCTTTCGTATCATATCCACCATTTACTGTGAAAATTAAAGTTTCCTGCTTCAAATCCTACTTTTTACGTCGCTCTTGAAGTTTCCACGTCTTTTCGTATTTTTGCACCTTTTAAGTTGATTTTTAGTGCTTGTATTTCGTAAATTTAGCTTCGTTTGCCTTGCTTTCAACTTTTCCTAGTTCATGTTCATAGCCAAGTCCTAAAGATGCCTTGAATTTAGTGTTTTTCTGTAATTGGAGCGGAATATCCAACTTCAACTCCTGCAGATGGTTTTACAGAATAGTAATTGCTTCCTTTAACTTCCATATTTAAAGTTCCATCTTTTTCCTTAATTTTTGAAAAATTTACCATAGCCAAGTTTTTAGACCAGCGTAAGGTTTAATTGTAACATTTTTCTCCAACTTGGAAAGTTTTTTCCTAATTCGTTCTTGATTGCAAATCCGTAAGCATTGTAGTTAGCCTTGTTTTTCATAAACATTATTTCCGATTACAAATCTTCTCTTCATATCGTTTTTAGAAACAAATCCATCTCCGCTTAAAGTCCATTCAAGATTATTTAAGTCAAATGTCTTGTAAGCACCTAATTTAAACATTGTTACATTTTCTTTTGATTTTCCATTGTCTTTAAATTTGAAGTTGTTGATAACTGTTCCAGCATAAATTCCCTGTTTTGCATCAGCATTATTAAACAAATATGAAATTCCGTAAGCTGAACTGTTTGAATCTGCTAATTCTGGCGTTCTTGCCTCATGTTTATCCCTGTTAAAGAAAGTAGAAACATGATGTCCAGATTTATCAGCATTTTTCTTTTTGTAAAGCAGAAAGTTTGCTGTCTAAAATATCATCAGTCTGTGCAATTCTTTGTTGAACATTGATATATTGATTTCCGTTAATTTCACGGTAAGTTCTTGCCAACGCCTTTCTGTCGCTCAATGTATTTAAGTAATTGAATACTTGCTTGTCTTTTGAATCTACAGCAGTTCCAGTATATTTTTCATCTAGCCCATTAGCCACTTCTGCAGTTGTTTCACTATCTGCAAATTTTGCATAGGATTGTTTTTTCAAAGTAACTTTTTCTACTTTTGTTATTTTTAATTTCTGAATCAGCTTCCCATACTAAAAGAACCTAGTTTTTACATTCCAGTTTGCAATATTGCTTGACTGAATAGATTTGTTAAATGGATCAAGTACATCATTTCCAACTGTAACTTCAGTAGCGTTAGTTTTTTTCAGTAGCTTCTGCACCGATTAACAAGTCAGCACTTTTGTAATCCTAAGTTTGAAAGACCTTCAATTGGTTTTTGTTTTTCCTAATGTGTCACGTAAACTCCTAAATCCCCATTTATTGGTTTTGTTTTGTTTGAGAGAACTTTTAATAGTTCTTGTGTTGTCTACACGGTCTCTTACGGCACCGCCACTAACTTCAATATCTCCATAATTCTTAATTATTCCGCCAGCAATAACAATTCCTGCACCGCCAGCAGATTCAATGTGAATTTTACCAGTATTTGTGAATTCAGAATCTTTTCCTACAACTACACCGATTGCGTCTTTTGGAGTTCCAACAGTAGTTATTGTACCGCTGTTTGTACCTTTAGAACCATTTGCCAAGTACATTCCGATACCGCCATCTTTAGTGATGCTGATAGTTCCTTTGTTTTCTAAAGTGTTTCCGTTGATTCCTGCCATACCGATTGAATCTTTACCGATTTCTATAATTCCGTTGTTTATCATTTTTGCATTTGGATTATCGCTGTACATTCCCATGCTTGGGTTGTTTCTATCAGATGAATCACCTATTCTGATTTTTCCAGTAGAACCAAAATATTTTTGATTTTTCTACATTATAGGCACCATCTCCGCCAGCATAGATTCCGATTGATTTATCTCCGTAAAGATTGATTTCCCCGACACTTCCAATTACATCTTGTGGAGTATCTGAGCTGCAGGGTCTTTCTTCTGGTTACGGACATTTGCCCACATTCCTATTACATTGACTGCTGTACTTTCAATTTTTCCATTATTTAAATTTGTAATAAATCCTTTATTATCAAAGTAAAGGCTTGTCCATATACATTCCTGTTGAATTTTCCCCAAGGAGAATATCTCCATCGTTTCTTGCAGGAGTTGTGCGGAATAGGAGCAGAAGGTCCAAGCAGTCCATAGTCAAATTCAGATTCTGCACTCCAGTAAATCGCAACAGAGTTTTTGCCAACAGAAATTTTTCCACAGTTATCAAAGTTTGATGCAGTACCGTATGCTCCGATTGAGTTGCTACCTTTCATATCGATAGTACCACGGTTATAGTTCATATCGTTTGGAACAAATTCATATTCAAATCCATACAATCCTTTAATTCCAATTTGATTGTCTTTTTGTTCCAGTAATTGTTTTACCAGAATTAATAGTGAAAGTAAATTTGTAACATCTACTTTATATATACAAGTCAGTTAGGATCGTCCAAGTTTACATCTTTGTCTACAAAAAGTCTGGAATTATCAAATTTAACCAGTTTATAGCCAGTACCATTAATTGTTGGTCTTTGATTTGCAGGAATTTTGGCAAGAAGATCTGAAACATCAGTTTTAGATAATTCTACCTCAACACCTTTAAGAACGAACAAAATATGAATTAGGTTCCATATTGAATGTCAAATTTTTCAGCATTGTGTATAAGTTTTGTCAAGTAATGTTAACGCTTCCTGAGGATCTGTAAAAAAGTGTGTGTTTCCATTGTAAACGCTATTTCCTTCAAAAAATGCCATTGCTCCTCCACCTGCTTTTACATCCATTGTTGTTGGAACAGCTATCGTAAGCGGTTTTGTAGCTGAACGGCTCAGGTAAAATCCAACTTCCCTGTCTTTGACTTCATAATGATTTCTGCTGGCAGTTTTAGGGTGCGTCCAGTTTTTCTCCCAGCAATGTTATATGCAAAAATGTCTAATTCTGAATTAGGAATCGCACCAAGATTTACTTTTTGGAATCTTGCGTCAGTGCTTACTATAGGGGAAGTTGGGTTTGACGGATTAGTATTACCAGCATTTCCTCCTCCGTTTCCGTTTGATCCTCCTGGATTGTTAGGTGCAATAAGTTGCAACTGGTGTTGTTGGGTTTTACCAATAATTTTATCCCATATATCTTTAATTCCTTCTGTACAGCTTACAATTGCTAATAATGATATTACAAAATAACATTAATTTTTGTTTTTCATGACACTTCATCTCCTTTTTTGACGGCGAAGTTTAACTTTTAAAGTTATTGTTCCAAGCGTTTCTTAAAATTATTTTGCCTTCTTATAAAATTTTTTTATTAAAAGTAACTATATTTTTTTATATCTGTAGATAGACCGATATTACATTTTGTAATTGAGAAATTATCCATTAATAAAGAAATTCAAAATCATATAAATATAGATTATTGTAACCATTTCCAGAAAAAAATAAACTGTATAAACAGAATCTTCAGAAAAAGATCATCATAATATCCGCTTGTAAATGTGAAAGTTTTACCTGTTTCTAAACTTCTGCAACATTGCGTATCCATAAGACACGTCTGTAACTTCACATTCTTCAACGTATCTTGAAAATCAATACTCAAATATTAAAAAGGCTCTAAAATTAGTTTTTCATATTAAACAACTCCTTATTTATTTATGTTTTTGATTTTTACTGATTTAAAAATATTAATAATATCCACTATCTATTAGTGCTCCTGTAACAGCTCCATCTACTCACTAAAGCTGCTCCTAAAAGTGTTGCACAACATGCAGCTCAACATAAGTATCAAAAGCTAATAGAAATAATTTTATTTTTGCTTTCATAACTATCTTCTCCTTCTGTTATAATATATTTTTTTAAAGTAAATAATTTTTCTTTCTTTTTACAACATAATTATACAACACGATTTTTAAAATGTCAATACTTTTTATAAAAAAATATTTTTATGTAAAAAGTAATTATATAACTGTATATTAAAAATATACACTTTTGATATTTACGAATACTTGATAATTCCTCAAAATTTAATTGATAATAATAAATGCACTTAAAATTTGAAAAATATACTGTAATTATTAACTTTACTCTGTTATGTGAAAAACTGTTTTCAATTTGATTTTTAAAGATTTTAAGTATATAATAAAAACAAAAATAGGATGAAAATATATACCACTCCCAATGGCTGGCATTACGATTACTCTTTTAGAAAAATACTTGAAAAATTTTGAGCCAGATTTTTATTCACAGAAATAGTAAATGCAAATCTATTGAATCGTGAGGATGATACTACGATAAACGAGCTTTTGAAGTGTGATAATAAGGAAAAACTGGCACAAAATTTTTTTGGTGGAGATAAAAATGAGCTAGTTTCAGGAATTTTAAAACTGAAAAATTTTGGATTTAGAAAAATTAATATAAATATGGGATGTCCACAGCCTAAAAATCGTAAAAATGGGAGCTGGTTCGGCACTTCTTGAAAAACTATGAACTAGTTGAACAAGTGCTTTTTGGAAACATAGAACATTGATGCTAAAATTTCGATAAAAATACGTGTTGGCTATAAAGATTTTGACAATCCTGAAAATATTTTTGAAATTTGTGCAAATAAGCATAATCTTGATTTTATCTGTGTGCATGGACGGACTCAAAAACAAATGTATTCTGGAACTGCCAACTGGGAAAATTGTTGAAAAACTAAGTAAAATGCCAAAGAAATATAAATTTTTGGAAACGAGCGATTTATTTGAACCTTCTGAAATAAAACGAAAATAGCCTCCTGCAACCTTGACGGCATAATACTTTCACGTGGCTAATCAGCAATCCCTTGGCTAATTTCACAAACAAAGGAATTTTCTACAGACTGGTAAAAATAAACACTATTCAAACTTTTGATGAAACAAAATCACTTGTTTTTGAGAACATTTGCAAAATATCGTCGGAAAATAAAGGGAGAAAAAGAAAGCTGTGCTTGAAATAAACAAATTTTTACGTCCATATTTTCAAAAATTTTTGGGATAAAAATTTGGATAGAAATAGAAGTGCTGTAATTGAGAACTTTTTGATGAAAATTTAAAAAAGCAAAATTGATAAAATTATTTTGGAAAAAGAAATTTTGAAAAAGATAAAGATGATTGAAATATTATAATTTTACAGTAATAATAATTATGTAAAAATACAAGTATACAAATAGTTTTTCTGAAACTAAATTTTTAAAAATTATGATGATTCTATTCAAATTCTAGATTCGTATAATTTTTATTGTTTTAATTTAAAATAAATTAAAGATATATTTATTTATTGAAATTTTTGGTTAAAAAGTTATAATCACGGTTGAGAATTAACTATAATTTTTAAGGAGAGTGCAAAAATGAGTTTTTACAAATGTGAATGATGAAGTACAAAACAAAAAAGTTTGGCAAAAGGATATTCAATTTTGTATTGAATATGCGATGAGAACAAAATTTTATCACTTGTACATGGAAGTTATGATGTGGAATACAATGATATTAAGATGAATGTTGGAAAATATTTTACAAAAGGAGGAAAACGAGAAATTCTGGGAGAGTCATAAAAAATATCTAGATGTACAAATTATGATTAATGGAACTGAAAGAGTTGCAATTGGTAATATTCAAAAATATGAATGAAAAAGTTTTTGATTTTGAAAAAAAGATTTAGTAATTCTAAAAAGGAGAAAAAGCATTTGATGTAATTATGAAAAAGGAGATGTACTTGTACTTTTTCCAAATGATGTACACAAGCCTGAACTTAATATTTCTGAAAATAATAGATTCTGGAAAATATGAGAAGAATTATTACAAAGGTTGTCTTTTAAAATTGAAATTAATAAGATAAATATTTAAAAACTAAATTTCTTAGTAACTTCATTTATTGTTACACGATATTTTTATTAACATACTTGGCATAAAATAGATTAGAAATATTATGATTTTTTGAAAATCATAGATTGTATAATATATTGAAAGCTATGAGAATGTAAAAAATTTTTACTATATAAGATAATAAAAAGGAGTTTAAAATGAATTTTCCAGAATCGTTGAAACAAAGGGGATAAAGTTTTTAGTATGTACTTCTTCTCCTATTTTTGAAGAAGATATTGAAAAGTGTAAGAAACTGTGAAAAATTTAGGTTTTGAGCCGGTGTTAGGAGAGACCTTTTTCAGAATATTGGAGGATATGGCAGGGAAAACCTGAAATTAGGGTAAAGATTTGCATAAGGCTTTTTCTGATGATGAAATTAAGGGAATTTTTGTATAAGAGGAGGATTTAGTGCTTCGCAGCTTTTTGGATAAGTTAGATTATGAATTGATAAAGAAAAATCCTAAAATTTTTGTGAGTTATAGCGATGTTACAAATTTGAGCATTACTTTTTAATCAGAAATGTAATTTGGGAGTTTTTCACGGTCCTATGGTAAAGTCAGAATATGTTTAATGATTTTAATGAGTTTACAAAAATCTTTTTAATGCCTTGAATAAGAAAAAAGATGAAAAGTGAAATGTCAAAATCCAATAGATGAAAAACTGGAGCAGAAAAAAGAAACTTCACTTCTGTATAAAAAGATTTTGAAAATATAAATGGTGAATTAACTGGGTGGAAATCTTTCAATAATTGTTACAACTTTAGGAACAGATTATGAAATTAATACAAAAGGAAAAATATTTTTATTGAGGAAATCGAAGAAGAAATCAGCAAATTGACAGAATGATGACTCATTTGAAATATGCTGGGAAAATTTGAAGACTGTAATGCGGTTTGTTAGGTAATTTTGCAGGCTGTAGAAAAATACTTATGGGAAAATTATGAGTTAATGGACTTTTTAAAAGATTTTTCAAAGGATTATGAAAAAGCTTGTAATTTATGGACTTGAAAGTGGACATGAAAAAGCCTGACTTGGTAACAATGCCGATGAGAGCAAAATGTACTTTGAAGATTAATGAAAATAAGAATGAAATTTATTTTTGAAAAATAGAAGTACAGAAAATAGTATAAATAAATTTAGCATAGAAAGAGGAAAAATCAATGTTTTTGATATGCATGCAGATGTGTGGACAGATAATTTCTGGGAATATCAGAGGAAATAAGGACGTTATTAGAAATAAATATAAGGAAAAATTTTTTTGAAAGGAGGGCTTTCTGGAGGAATTTTGTAATATATTTGAATGTGAATGAAGTGGAGAATGCTGAAGAATATTTTTGCAGATTTGCGAGGCAATGACTGAGGATTGTACCACGCAAGAGATTTGATAAAAGGTTATAAAAAGAGCCATCTGATTTTAAAATTTTTGAAAAATCGGAAAAATGTTAAGGAAAGAAGATAAAAAGTTTGGAGTTATGCTTGGGAATAGAAGGGCTTTCCAGGAATTGGAGATAAACTTGACTATATTTATTTGTTAAATCAGGTTGGTGTACGACATATTGGGATGACTTGGGAATGAAACAAATGCTTTTTGCAACAGGGTCAGAGCAGAGATAAAAACAGGGGATTGACTTCACTTGGAATTGACGCTGTGAGAATAATCAACAATTAGGGAATCCTGCTTGATGTTTCACATGCAAATGACAAAACATTCTGGGATATAGCAAAACATTCTAAAAAGCCTTTTTTTGCTTCACATTCTAATGCCAGAAGTCTTTGTCCGTCAATGAGAAACTTGACTGATGATCAAATTTTGTGTATTGGTGAGCGTGGGGGAATGGTTGGAATGAACAGTTACCATAATTTTGTCAGTCAAAATGAAAATGAAAAAATTTGGAAATGCTGTTTAAATCATATGGAGTATGTGGCTGAAAAATTGGGCTGGATAAAGTTGGATTTGGACTTGACTTTGCGGAATATTATACTCAGAAGGAGAAGAGTCTGAAGGGACTTTTTGGTCTTCACGATTGTTACAGAGTTAGAGCAATGTGAAAGCCTTGAAAAAGAGGATACTCTCAAGATGAGATTGAGATGATAACTTATAAAAATTTTATTGACTGGAAAGGTGAGAAATTTTTAAATAAAAATAATAGTAAAATTGAGAAAAGAAAGAACTTAATAAATGAACAATAAAAAGAAAAACCAATTATAAGATTACTACTTGACTGGAATTAAATCCAAAAAGACTGAATGATCATAAGACGATAGTTTCTGTGGATTATAGCAAAGCGGTTATAAATGCTGGAGGAATACCGTTTATTTTTGCAATAACAGAAAAATATGGAAGTTATAAAGGAACAAATTCAACTTCTGGATGGTCTTTTTACTTTCTGGAGGAGAGATCCTGATCCGATTTTATATGGAGAGGACTGTCTGCAGGAAGTTGGGAGCATTACATGAGGCAGGGATAAATTTGAGCTTGACAATTTTTAGATGAGTTTATGAAAACTGGAGAAAGCCTATTTTTGGGGATTTGCCGTGGATTACAGGTGCAAATATCTATTTTTGGCGGAAGTTTGTATCAAGATGTAAAATATATAGACACAACTGTCAATCACATGCAAAAGTGGCTTCCTGACTTGCCCTACACACGATATAAATATTGAAAAAGATAATATTTTATTTGAAATTTTTGGTGACAAAATTAATTCTTATCATCATCAAATGATAAAAGATTTGGGAAATAAACTTTGACTGCTATTGCAAGAAAACAAATGATGGGATAATAGAAGCTTTTCAAAATAAAAATCATAGATTCTTTTCTTACGCAGTACAATGGCATCCTGAAATGATGGCAGTTCGTGGCAATGAGAAAATGCAAAGAGATTTTTGATAAATTTATTGAAAGTTGTGGAAATAATTTGAATAACTGAATTAGAAAATTATAATGTTTTTAAATTAAATTTAAAAATACGAAAATTTTTCTTTTGATAAAAAGTAACAAAAATTAGTTGTAGAATTGAACTACTGCACCCTATTTTGTTGTATCCAACTTTCTGGTGCAGTTCAAAAACAATCTTTTTATTGTTTTATTTTTACTAAAATCTTCCGCTAATATCTTTTCTAAAATACATTCCTTCAAAATTTATAGTTTTCAAAAGTTCATACAGCTGAGCTTCTTCAATGTGTATCCTAAAGCCACAGCATTTAGAACTCTTCCGCCATTAGTCAATAATTTTCCGTCTTCAACTTTTGCTCCACAGATAAACACTGTGTTGTCATCAGTTTCTTTAAAGTCAGAACCCTGTAATTTCATCACCTTTCTTGTAACTTTCTGGATAACCTCAGCAGCAGCTACTACACAACACGAGATGTAACGGTTTCCAATTAACTTTAATTTCTGATAATATCAAAAGATTTTTCTATTAATTCAAGCAAATCATTTTTCCCAGAAGTGCAATACCGCCCTGAGTTTCTGGATCTCCCATTCTCATATTATATTCAAGCAAATAAACACCTTTTTCATAATCATACAGCCCATTACTACCAGCAAAATCCATTCCTTCAACCTGCATTCCCTTCAAAAGTCAGCTCCATTATATCTAACTTAGAATTTTTCAAAAATTTCATCTGTAACAAACAGGATTGGGACTGGTAACTCCCATTCCTCTATATAACTTCGTTCATCTTCCCTATCTTTTATGATCCTTTTGCTAGACAATGGCAGTACAATTACTACTGTCTGTAAACGATAAAATGAAGCCTCTACTCACTCCAAAATTCTTCAATTACAACTTGGCCAGCATTTCAAATTTCTCATCAGCCATTATATCTTCCACAGCCTAATTGCCTCATCCATATTTTGAGCAATACATGACTCCTTTCCTGCTGCAAGCCCATAGCCTATAACCACAGGAAAATTTTTCCAGTTATTCAAAAATTCGCCAGCTTTTTCAGAATTATCAGAAAATTTCATAAACTGCTGTCTTTATTCCATATTTTTCATAAAATCCTTAGAATAAAGCCTTACTTCCCTCAAGAATAACAGCCTTTTATCAGGCCCAAATATTTTTCAGTCCATTTTTATGAAATTCATCACAATTCCCTGGACAAGCAATTCCTCACTTCCAGACTGTCAATTCAACATTATTATCTTTGTGCGAACGAGATATACTCATCAATTGATCTAAATTCACACTTTCAGCATTTGGTAACATTTCTACACAGGCATTTCCTGGAGCTATAAAAATTTTCTCCACCTTTTCATTTTAGAGAAAGTTTCCAAACAATCATGCTCTCTTCCTGGCACCTACAATCAATATTTTCATCATTTCCTCCTTCAGAACTTTTACATTTCTAACTACTTGTTTCCTTATATTTCTTGAATATATTTTATCATCATTTTCCTGTAATATTAAATACAAAAATTGAAAATTATTTATTTCTATCAATCATATATCTATTATTTCTGAAATAAATTTTATTTCTCTTTCACTAGCTTTTTAATCTAACTTCTGATGTCGTGGACAATCTATCAAAAAAACAGTCATATAAAAATTTAGGATAAATTTTTAACTTCTGGTTTATAATCTGTTTTCAATATTTTTCTCATACTCTGCCTTCAAATTCTTTTATTTGCCTTTTTATCTCCCTAATTTCTTCTTTTTATACGATTTTCGTACATTCTGTTAAAAATTCTCCATTTTTAATGCTCTCTATTTCTTCATCTTTAATCTTCAAAACTATTTTTAAAATTTTTCTTGTAATTTTTCTATTTCATTTAACTGCTTTTAGAGAATAAAAATAGAATCTCAGTCACCAAAGCTGAAATTGATAATCTTGTATTTTTAAACTTTGAATAAATTTTTCGGCTTTTCTCATAACTTCCCTGCCAAATAATATAGCTCTGCAAACTCTTCCTCAAAAAAATCATCTTTATTAACTGTTTCTAGCATTAATTCATTAATTTTCATCCTCAATATTTTCAAATTTCCTTAATTGAATTTTTTATTTGCAATATAACTATATTTTATCTTAGCAAAATCTTCTTTTCAAAATTCAAAATCTTTTTTTATTAATTCTTCCAAAATTATTTTTCGCCTCTTTCATATTTTTCCATTAATCATCAGCAAATTTCGCATATTCAAACTTATAAATTGGATTATTTCTCCAATTCACAAGCTCTTTTATACATTTCTTCTGACTTCTCGTATTTCCCAGCACCATAATAATCCGCTCCAAGTCCATAATAAGCCTTTGAATTATTTGGATTAAACGTCACAGCCTTTCTCAAAGTTCTAATTGCTCTCTTACTGCCATCTCTCTGATCATCATAATAAAAACCTAAATTAGTATAAATCCGTGATTTTTCCTCATTAGTCAATTCATTTTCATATTTTTTTAATAAATTCATTCAATAATTTATAAATCTCCTCCCATTGATAAGTTAATTCATTATAAACTGCCGCTAATTGACAAATAACTTCTACATTTTTGGGATTTTCTTTCAATTCATTTTCCAAAAATGTTTTATACTCTTCATAAACAGAATCGTAATCACTATTATTTCTAATTTTTTTCTTGAATATATTTTTATCCATTCTTTTATCGTTTTTCTTTCTAAAATTTTTTTGTTTTTCCAATTTTTCCTCCTAATCTAATTTCTGATGCATTGGACAATCAACTAAATAGCAAGTTTTATACATTTTTTTCTAAATTTATTTTTTGTATTTTTGAGGCTTATAATTACTATTCATTATCTTTTTATATATCTCCAAAAATCTTTTTTTATTTCATTCTTTTCTTCTTCAATAAATTCATCAATCTCTTCTTCATTCCAGTATTTTTGTCATAAATTTCTCCAACTTCAATTTTTTTCAATATACTTATTATGTTTTTGAATCAATTCTGACAATTTGTTTTCTGCTTTCTTAAAATTTCCTAATTTTTTAAACTGTAAAAATAAAATGAAAAAAACCCATATTATAATAAAAACGTTCTTCCCAGTCAAGTTCATCTATCTCTTTTTCAAAAAAACCAAGACACACCTATCGTATTCTTCAAATAAATAATATAAGTCTATAAGTTCTTCAAATAAAATTTGCTCATCATAATAATATTTCTCTAACGACACTTTCTCTAACAATTTATCCAGAATTGGCTCAGCCAATTTTTTATCATTGGTATAATGTAAGCACAGTGCCAATGCATATAAAATTCCTGCACTTTCAGGTTCCTTTTCATAACATCTCAATAACATTTCTTTCGCTTTTTCAAAATAACCACAATAAAACAACGTTATCCCATAATTATAATCATCTTCTATTTCCTTCTCATCTGAAAATTTTTCCATTTCCTGAAAACATTCAAGTGCCTTTTTGTATTTTTTTCTTTTTAAATAATATTCTCCCAATACTTCCCATACAACCACTGATTGTTTCCCCATTTTAATTAATTTTGTCAAATAATACTTACACATTTTATCATCATAAGCATCTTTTTCATATAAATCAGCCAAATCCTGATAAATAATAGCCTTCTCATCATCATTTTAAATCTTTTGAATATTTTTCAAAAACTCCTCTAATACATTCACACTCGTTTTTTTCCATCTTGATACACCGTAAAATAAGCTATCGCTAATTGACATACCTTTTTCTACATCTCGTGGAGTTTTTCAAAAGATATTTCTCTAAATAATCCTATATTCAATAAACTGCATGCTTATAATTATCGTAACTATCATTTTTTGATTTCATCCTGAATATATCTCGCCCATTCTTTTTTTGTGTTTGTTTCATAATTTTATTCCTTTCGTATTTCTTTCAATCCTCATCAATTACCAAATGTTGTGGACAATCTACTAACCAGCATTCATATTTAAAATATAAAATATTTCTATCTTGAGCTTAAAATCCGTATTTCAATATTTTTCCAGCACTAAATTAATATTTCTTTCAATTTCTGTTTTTCATCTTCTATCATTTCAAAAGTTCTTCTTCGTTGTATCTTTCCGATATTCTTCATCAGTCTTAGATTTCTTTAATATTTTGAAAATTTCTTTTTCAGCTTCTTTCATAATATTTTGTCTATTTTCTCAAATTTATTCAATTGTTTTCCAAAGAATAAAGATACGGTGCCATATAATTTGCTTCTAAATTAAAATTAACATTCTCTGCATATTTACATATTTTTCATAATTACCATAAATAATATAAATCTTTTATATCACCATTATCAATGAGTGTCAAAAACCTTCATACGTCAACCAATTCAAATATTTTTCATAATCTGTTTTCTCCAGCATTTCAAACTCTTTTATTTTCCCAAAGTTTTTCTATATTTCCAGTATCTTTATTTCCTAGAAAATAAATTTTACAAAGATCTCTGTAAAAATGATATTTAATATTGTCTAGATTCTCTATTAACAAATCATCTAAAATTTTCCAGCTTTTTATATTCTTTATTTTGAATCAAAAATCAGTGCATATCCATAACTGTATTTTGTTTATCTCTCTCATTTTGCAGGCGATTTCTATATTTTTCAGAGATTTTTGATACATTTTAGCATGAAAACAAATGGCTGAAAGTCTATCATGTCTGCATTATTTGAATTAATTTTTGTGCTTTTCAAGATAATCAATAGCCTCTTCTTCCATACGTCCCTATATCTTCACACAAAACTAAGCCAAATCAACATATTCTAAACTTTTCATCTTCTGTTAAAATATCAAAATTCAGCACTTTTCAAAATGTTTCTAAAAGTGCTATACGTCATTTCCTGCTCAAATAGCAAACTCCCGCCAACTGACAGACGGCGAAACATCTGGGGAGTTTTTCAAGTAGTTTCCTTCAACAAGTATTTCCTATAATTTTCCAGGTGCACAATATCATATTTCTGTTCTATCTTCATTTCATCCCACTATTTTATAGCTATATTTCTTTCGTACCTTCGTTCAATTCTGCTATGTCCAGCTTCATCTCCCACGATTTTGTTTAAACTTATTATAACACTTTTACAAAACAGGCTACAATTTTACTTGCATACCTGACTTATTTTTGGTTTAATTATTTATTAAAAACATCCTTTTCACTATCTTTGTGTATCTGCTTCTCTATGTGTTCCACTTCTATAACTTCTAACATTTTCAGCATCAATATATAAAAGTACCACTGTATCATCCAACAGCTTGAGATGCTAATTCCACATTTAAAAACTAAAACTCACATCTTTTTCTTGGAAATTTTTATATCTTTCCTTAAGGCTAAATTTTTATGACTAAGTTGAACTCCTCAGTCCACCATTTCCAATCCATCCACTTCCATATATTATTGCATTATCATTTCTGTAATCTAATGTTTCTATATAAAAGTCATCTCCTGGTTCGATTTCAGAATAGGCTAAACTTATAGCATTTATTAACAATAGTAATGCAACAAATAAACATTCCACTGTCCTCTAATCTTCCTTTCATATTTCTTATTTTTAAAAATTTCACAATTAAAATTATATCAGATAAATAGTCAAGTGGCCATTACTTATAATTAAGAAATTTTTATAAAATTATCTTCTCCGACTATCACAAATCTTATCTACATTATTCAATACACTTCATAGTCATCTTCTCCCAATTCCGATTTCTCAATTGGAATATAGCACATTTTGAGAAATAATCTTTTGATATCAGAAAATCGTATCCTGCTACTGCATGAGGATAATTCTCAGTATTTTCGAAATCTTCATTAGTTAAGTTCTTTTAATTCATCTGCTGTTAAATATCCCGCACTGTAAGCGGCTTTTGTTGAATCATCTCTGTATTTACCAGCCTTTTCCGTTTTCAGAGAATAGTAATTACCGTTTAGATGCTGCTATTTCGATAGGCTAGAATTCATCTTCAGGGCTCAAAATTCTTTGTTTTCAAAATGTAAATATCCTTTTTCAATTTTGCATAAAAGAGACTTTATATTGTCCGTCTCTATACATCGTACTAATTTCTGTATCCGTAATCAATATTTCCCTTCTCAGCTAATTTCAGTCACATATATTTTTCCATTTCTTCATCTTTCTTTCCAGGTGCACAGTCAAAGCGCTTCCAGGGCTCCAACAGTTACTTCAAAGTCCATCCACTACTTTGATCCATTTGAAATGAGTATGAGCCAGACATAATTAAAGAGTCGTTTATATCCAAACCCTGCGCCACTTCCATCCCAGCAACGATAGCTATGCTCAATTACATTTTCTACTCACTTTTAAGTTTGCTTTAAAATAATAAACATAACTTCTTTTTATAATAGTCAACCTCTCTTTGCCTTTTCTGTCATCATACTCCTCAAAAGTATTTTTCCTTCTTTGAGTTTCTTTACGTCCTTTCTGGAACAAAATCAGTTAGTCTGTAAGAAACTGTATTTACACTTACCTCCCATTTACAGCAGTTCTAAAATTTTAAAATGATGACTTCGTCCATTCACTCGACTTTTCACCTTCAGGCGTAATAAGCCCATATGTACTTCTCTCCAGCCGCAGGACTGTCAAACTCAAATCTTACAGTCACTGCCATGTTTCATTTACTGTCCCATATTACGCTTCCTTCACTTTTCCAGCTTAAAATACAGCTTCTCACTTTTATGTGCAATATCAGACATGTTCATCAGACCTATGCCCTCCTTCGAACCAAATTCCCAGTCGTTTGCCAATAAATTTACACCTAAAATAAATGATATTAAACAAAACAATAAAAATACTCTGAGTTTTCTGATGCTACCAGCTCCTTTCATAATTCTAAATTTATATGTTTATTTCTCTATTTATAATATTATCTATAATCATTCGTTATTCATCTTTTCCCAATGTTACGTCAGTAGGTATATGTACCACATTTTTGATAATCTTTCAATATCAGATCATAACCTGCCAATGCATAAGGATAATTTCTTATTATGAACTCATCATCTGTAATATAAATAGTGTTCTAAAAGTGATATTCTAAATTAGTTCCTGTGGATCCTGCATCTGAAAAATTATCTCTAAAGTTTAAAATCTTTTTCTGGTTTTCAGGAGAAATAGTAATTTGGGCATCTAGACTTGTTATCGCTGTCAAGAAATGAAGAATTCATCTTCGGGTTTACAGTCTTTGTTCACTGAAATGTAAATAACCTTTTCAATTTTACTGCATAAAAATTTATATTTATCTTCTTTTACCATCTCCATTAGAAGAAATTTTGTATCCGTAATCCAGTATTTCCTTCTCCGACAAGTTCCCATTTCATTTCTTTTCCATTTTCATTTTATAACGGGCAGGCTTTCAATGAATGCATTTCCAGAGCTCAACAATTGACTTCAAAAATCCTCTACCTTCTGATTTTTCCACTTTGAAATAGTTGTCCATACATAAATCCAAAATCTATATACGTCACCAGCTTTATTACACGGTAGCTATGCTCCAACTATATTTTCTTTTAAGAAGTTTGCCTTAAAGTAGTAGTCGTTGCTTTTCTTATAATATTTGAAATATCTCCATCATCCTTGTCATATTCCTTAAAATATCAACTTCTTCCAGCTATTTCCACATCTTTTGGAGATAAAAGATCTGTCAATCTATATGATGGCTGCTTATCTACTTTCTTTTCCATTTTACAATTGTCTTAAAATCTTTTAAAATACTCCTACTTCATCCATTTATGAAGCTCCTCCTTCCAGGAGTAATAAATCCTATATTTTCTCTCCCTGCATCCGGGCAACATTACAAATCTCATTGCGCAGTTACAATCATTTCATATTTATCTTCGTCCTGTATTTTATCCAGCTTGAGTGAAGCTTTCTCCTCTTTATTGAAATATTGGACATGTTCATCGGAACCTATTGCCCCCATTCGATTCAAAAGTGCAAATCATTTGCCAATAAATTCATACAAAATAAACATTAACACAAAACAATAGAATACTCTAATTTTTCACAGCCATCACTCCAATTTTATCAAAATTTTTGTTTTCATTATAATTATACCTCGTATTGAAATTTTAGTCCAATACCTTCCAATTTAAAAATATTTTTATATTTATCCTTTAATTTCAACTTTGATGTTTTATTATATAGAATTATTATTCATATTAAAAGATCAGGTTATAAAATGAAAATTTTTGACAGAGTATATATAGGGCAGTCATTAAATACCACAACAAATCTTTTTGACTGCTAAAAATATTTTTACTGTGATATTTCTCTCAAAAGCTTACTAATCGGACATTCTCCTCCTCTCAAATATGGCATATCTGTCTTTTCCTGTTTCATTAACAATTTCTGGCAAGCATTCATCTCTATTACCTTTCTGAGTGAACTCGTTACTTTTCCACTTCGAAGTACAATTCATACGCCTTTTCCTGTCTTTCCTGGTTTGCAAAAGTGTGAGTATAACGCTCTTGCCTTTATCTCTTCTTGAAAATGCTTTTGGCCTGTGACAGAAATCTTGAGCATTCGTGGGATAGTAGACTGCGTCCTTGAGCCCTATACAGTCCTCCTCCTGTGTATTCTTCTTATTTTCTCATACTGGTTAAACAGCATCTTCGTCTGGTCTTTTCTTCTCCTGAAAAGCTTACATTCTCCTTTTCCTTGAAATTTTCTTAAATTCTCAAGTTCTTTAAAATTATCTCCCTTTAGCCATTTATAAAGATGCGATATTTTCTTGTCCCTTTTAGAAATTTCAATGGCTATGCACCTAAATGGGAGACTTGTCATAGATGTGTATTGGCTTATGATTCCAAGCTCTCTTACAAAGCTGTGCTGTCATTTCCTCCATCAGAAGAGTTTCACAATTAGTGTCCATATTGTATCTTTTTCAATATGAGTTAAGTACATACTCCGATACTTCCTCCAAGCGATACGGATTAGTAGGAAAACATTATTGTATGCTTGTCAATGAGTTTATTCCTGTCTCTGGAAGTTTCCTCCAATTCCACGATGTATTACAACTATCCTCATCTATGTATGCTTCTTCCAGCATGCCTGATCTTCATCTCAGTCTCCATATATACTGGCGTATTGTCATCTCTCAGATCTTTGAATATCAAGTTTTACGCATTTTGAGAATTGACGAGATTATACAGCCCTGTGCAAACACCATGGTTTTGCAAGAAATGGGCTGTAGTATACTGAGTATTCAAAAGTATAAGTAAAAATCATCTCCCTCAGAAAGTACCGTCTATACCGCTTAAGTCAAATTTTTCATCAATAGCAATAGTGAGATGCCTGTGGTTTACATATCCGACGTTCAGTTACATTCCCAAGGCAGTGGTAGCAGTTCTCAACAGATCCTTTAGCACAAGCTCTCTTTCTTTCGTTGGAATGAGTAATCGTCAACTCTTTTGGCCCGCATAAACTCTAAACAACGTTTCAAAAGCTTTTGTGAGCAAACGAGCCGCTTTAAACAACACTCAAACGGAGTCTGAAAGAAAAATATTTTTAAAGAAGTCTTTACAAGTGAAGAAAAATTTGATATTCTAATCATGAGACCACTGCTTCAGTAGGATTTAGCGATTATATTGCTTAACTGGTTTCCTCTTTTGATAATTGATTTAATTAAATTTATTTGCTATACTCTGTCGAAAAGTAATTTGATAAATTTTAATAATAAGATATAATTACTACAGAGTTAATAATCTAGGAGGAAATATGGTGATAATCAGTTGAAGAAATATGAAAAGAAAAAGCTAGAAAAGGAAATTGAAGAATTACAAAAAGGAGATTAAGTTGCACAGAAACAAAAGAGAGTGGGCAGAGAAATATTTACATTGGTAATAGTGAGTGCAAGAAAATATTAGAAGCTTTTATGAGGAAGAAACTAGACAAATAAATATATCACATCAAATAGGAGTGACTTTCTAGTTCTAGCTATCATAGTTGGTATTTATTGCCATTTTGCAGGTGGACTACTTGTGAGAAGTCAGAGCTAAAAGGGAAAATTTAGACAAATAACAGCATATCACAAATAAAAATTCATCAGCTCGACAAATTCAGCTTCTGCACAGTCTACAACATCCAATCCATCAACTACAAATTCAGAGGATGAAAAATCAGCAAGTGGACATGAAATAAATAGAAAATGAAAAACTGGGAAAAGATTAATTGTAAGAAAATAGCCAGTGAGATCGCGAGAAAAGGGAGCCTATCGCGTGAATCCCAAGTTCTTCTGAGTCGTAGCTGCAATACATCGACAGTTTCTGACCCAGGTGCAGACCATGCATATATGGCAGATATTCATTTTTCAGATTGTGTAGTTTATGGAACACATAGTGAAGGGACTTATATTGGAAGCAGTACAGGACCTATAACAATGACTGTAAGCCTTGCTGAAGACTTTGAGGCTGTTATGAAAGAAATAAATGGTATTTGGAAAAATGGAGAGCTATGAGAATAAATGGATATGACTATAATAATGTCTACTTTAACGGATGGTTAATGTACAAGCAAACGCAATAGTAAAAAATAAGAAAATAGGAAAGTATCTATTAAGCAGTGATAAAGATACTATAAAATAAATTATAATTTGATAGAACTTTTGTAATTTAATGTTAACAACTGATTAAATTCAGCAGGAGCTAAAGAAAGTGATACAATTTATATTAATTCCTACGATATTATCTTTTGATTAATTATATCATCAGCACTGATTTCCAAATGCCATGGATAAGGCTAATAGGATGAAAAATAGAATTACAGTAAAGGGCGTGGCTGAACGGGAGAATCAAACAGTGACAAGGCACTATAAACATAGTAATTTCTAAAAAGGTGAAAATCTTGATGAATTGAAAAGATATTTCAGAAAGAAAAATTAACTGTACAGATTTAATTAAAACTTAAAATTAACGAAAATGAATACAGCATGAAATCTACGTATTCAGCCAAATTCTACAGAAAGTTTCATCGATGTAAAGAAATCACTCCGTACGTTGCGCATCTACTGAAACACTCTGCAACAATGTTTCGAATTCGCATTATGACGGAGTCGAAGTGATTTCGATTGTTACAAAAATATTGATAAGGCTGGAGAATTTTACGAAAAGCTGGCTATGATTAAAGCTACAAAGCAGCAATATTGAGATAAATATGCCGGACATACTATATTACAAATTCTAGAAAAATATAAGCGGGACTGGTAGTCAGATGCTTCAAGAAACGCTGGAAATTCGTGCAACTGAAATGCTAAAAGTGATCACAATGAGTGGCGGGCTGAAAAATATGAATCGAGACGACATTTGAAGCACCGGCGAGTATACTGAAGATGTAAAACATAAATAGAAGATGAGAAAGTAATCAATTTATAAAAATTAAGATTAGTTGTAACAGCAACTTACTTAATAAAATGTTATACTCTTGTGTATTACTTTAAAGTTTAGACAAACATTTCAAAATTAAGTGATTTTAATACACAAAAGAGGTATATAACAACAAAGTTAAAATTAGGGAGGAAAATTAATGAAACCAGCAGCAGACTAAGACAAGAAGCTACATATAGAAAGAACAACATCCCATATTTAATACTAAAAAGCTGGAAAGACATCAATCAACATCAGGAAAGACAAAGGGCATGAAGCAGTAAAATTCAAAACCGAAGCTACTCAGGAAAAATTCAGAAATTACAGTGTTTTGGCAACTGTGAATCTTATGGATGAGCATCGTGCTGGACAGAAATCAAATGCAATTTTTATATGAAATTGACGGACAGAATACAACTTTTATGGATCAGGAAACTAGACCAAATTGTGCCTTATCAGCTGAAGATTTAGGAGGATGGGTACCAAATTTCTGGAAGAAGCAAAATGATCATTCAAGTTCTACTGTACGAAGGACTCCAGTTGGTGGTAAATTGCGCGAACACAGTAGTTATGAGTAGGCCATACACGAGCAAGGACTAAAAGGAGTCTACACCGGACGTGCAACAAAACCTGCGACGTAGTCTCAGCAGGTTACACTTTACAAGTGCCTTTATCAGGCTGTATTGGAGTAAAATGTACCAAATTGATACAAGAACTGGTCGAATAAGCATCGAAGAGAGCAAATTAATGATACTCAAAATTAGAAGAGCAATATTGATAATAATGTAGCTATCGGAAAAGCTTGATAGCTGTCAAATAGCAAAACAATTAAATGCTCATTAAAAAGTATGAAAAGAGGTACCCAGATATGATAAAATGATAGAGGATGGAAGAAATGGATCATGTGGATAAATCAGCAGATATTTTTAGGAAATCTGAATATAGTGTTAGATAAGCTGGAGGAAAATTTGGTGGATTATAAAAAGCTGGATGAATATTACAGCAGCGAAAACTGCGTTTTGGACGTGGAAGACCTGTAATAACGGTGATGTTTGTCACAAGACTTGAAATGTGGGTTTTGAGCGAAGACGGAGCTTATAACTTGTTTGGGGAAAATCATGAACTGGCACTAGAATGGCAGAAAGTTGCGGCGAGAGATGTTGAGAAGATAATAACATTTGAAAATTAGGTGGAGGCCGTCGATTTTAGATTTTAACAGAGTTTTTGAAAAATGATGATCTATCGTATATTTTAAAAATAGCAAACATTATTTTAATCTTTCTGTAGGATTTGTATCATCATTTTGGAAATTCTTAGAGTACATTACTGATTCTCAGATCCCATTGTAGTACATAATTCTACTTATATGCTGTCATAAGTTGTTATGGGTACGAACATTGCAAAGCGTAGTAGGTAAGTTATTTTAATTTTGGGGGAGAAGAAAAGGTTCTTGGATATTATATGATGTGAGAGTAGTTAGTGTAGAAAGTCGTTTAAAAGTTTGAAAATAAAGTAAATAGATGTAAAGTTGCTGAGAATGGAGAAATCATTTGAAAAATATTTCGTGGATAACTGAAAGAAGCCAACGAATTAAAAGCAGATAGATGTTGGAAACTATAAATATTTTGAAAGAAAAATTGGAAAAATACTCTTTAGAATGATACTCTCAAAGAAAGATTTATGATCTCCGACAGAAAACTTGCAATTTTAAAAGGCAGTTGATGTAAAAGCAAAATTTTTGTAATTTCACTATTTTTATAATTTTTGATGACTTTTCAGAAAAAGAAACTGCAAAAGTTTGTAACTCAACGACTTTATCTTATTGATTATTGGGACGTACTAATTTTTATTTTGCTCAATATTCTAATGTGAAAGATAAAATTCAGACTTCCATATAACAATAGACAATTTAAAAATAATGATAGATGAAAAGATTTACAAATCTGATATATATTACTATGACGGATTAAAAATAACGGAAAGGATCATATTTCCGACATTTAAATGTGCCAAAAGTATTAATCACCGAAAATAATGCTGAAAATCAGAAAATTTGTTATTACCTATTGGGATAAATGTAAAATGGAAATACCCGAATACATATATCGTTGTTTAAAAACATTAGAATTGGTGTTTTTGAAAATAGAAATTGAGTTTGTAATAACCGATATTAAACTTAAAATAGAAAAATAAAGAGAAAAGTGAAATTCTATGGAAGAAAAATTTTGACTAGGGAGATTATTCATTTTTAAAAGAGTAAACAGTACAGATGTCAACTTTGATAAAAGGCCACAATTTTTATATGTATCAGGAATTGTAATGGCTTTTATTGTATGGAGTAATTGCTTATTTTAAATCGGCAATACCAATTTCTGTTGGAGAGTTTTTATATACATTATTCAATTTGAGTATTTCTATTTTGGATATCAATGTTTTAGGCTTTGGCAAAAGACATTTTCAGATAATAAATTCTCCAAATAAATTAATTGTAAATGATTATGAAAATTGCAATTGATGAAAAATAAAATTTGTTTATAAAAATATAAAAGTAATAAAAATGACGCATCCTAAATCTTTAAAATGATATAATGAATAGTTCAAAAGGATGGATACAGTCTTTTTATATATATAAAAAGAGATTACTCCACAAAATTACTTAGCAATGCATATACGAAAAATATGTCAGAAAAAGAAATAAAAATTTATTGCAGAAGGAAAATGCATAAAAATCCTTTAACAACAAATATCGAGAAAGTCTCATAATTTATTTAAGTACCTAATTTTGAGTTTTATTTAAAAATAATGTGCTCAAGTGATAAATTTTTAAATAAATTTACTATAAAAATTTTAAAAAGTGTGAGCATGATGGTATGTATGAAATAAAAATATATAGTATAAACTTAAACTATGAAAAGTAAAGGAAGGTAAATTGATAATGCAAAGATTTGAAAGATTTTGCTAAGTACGGAAACGCTAATGCCCCTAAGTAAAAAGGATTTGAAGAACCAAGTGTAAATACAGAAGCTGGTTGTTCCTGAATTATTGAAAGAAAGAACTCACTTGATTGGACAGGCTCAGACAGGAACAGGAAAACTGCAGCTTTTTGGTATTCCAATACTGGAAACTATTGACGCTGATAAAACAGTTGTGAGCTTAATTTTGGCACCGACAAGTGAGCTTGCAAATCAAGTTTCTGATGAAATTTATTCATTAAAAGGAGAAAAAGATATAAAGTTCTTGCTGTTTATGGAGGAGCGTATTGACTCAAATAAAAGATTAAAAGCTGGGTAGATATTGTTGTAGGAACTCCAGGACGTGTTATGGATTTAATAAATAAAAAGTTCTGAAAGTAAATGGCTTAGACTATTTCGTGCTGGATGAAGCAGATGAAATGTTAATATGGGGTTTCTGGAAGATATTGAAGAAATTTTGGAAAAACTAATGACGAGATGTTATTCTTTTCAGCCACACCCTAAAAGCAATTTTGGCAGATTGCAAAAGATTTATGCCTGAACACAAACTGTGCAAAAAGTTGAGGGAACTACAACATTGGCAGAGACAAATCTATTATGAGTAAAACAGGAAGAGAGAGTTTGAAGCACTATGCAGAGGAGTTTTGGAATTATGAACAAAATTTTGGCGGGAGTTGTTTTCTGCCGCGTCTAAAATCAGAAGTTGACGATGTTGCAAATAAATTGAAAGCAAGAAATTTTGATGCAGAATGTCTACGGAGATATGCAAGCGTAGACAGCACTTGATTTCGAGAAACAAATATTGATAATATTAGTTACTGGACGTTACCGCTCGTGGAATTGATGTAACAACGTGCATGTTATTAACCTCTATCCGCAAAGCTGGATCACGTTCACAGAATCAATTGGGAACAGGGCAGTACTGGTCATAGAATTGCAATAACTTTGTAACTTGAAGCAAGCAAACTTGCCCGATTCGACAAGTTACAAAATGACATTAAAGAAGACATTAAACGTGGAAAGTGGAAGCTAAAAAACATTGAATTTGCTTATATGGTAATTATCAAAAGCGATTTTTAATGCTTGCCGAAACGCTCAAAGATTAATTGAAGGAAGAGACGCTAGACAAGTGCTTGCTTCTGCTGAACACGTTGAAGATGAATTTTGCAGATAATTACAATGAAATTACAGCAGATGTAAAGTAAAATTAACGACAAGATTATTCATTACTTGGAAACGAGCAGCTATAACGATAGGAAGACTTCTTGTTGTTAAATAAAGGCAAAACGCCTGGAAAAGAAAGCTAAAAAGATACAAAAGTATGGACAAAATACTCTTTTATCACAGTACCGTTACCAAGCCGAATATATAATGCGGGCATTGAATTCAGATGCAAAACCGCTTGATTGAGAAGCTGGAAGCAGAAATGTTGGCAGTGAAAAAGGTGATAAAAATCTGGAAAAAGAATCGAGACAGAAAACGAAGAAAAAATCTTCGAAAAAAATCGATGATCTTTAAAGGAAAAAAGATAAAAGAAGATAAAAACAAAGGAAGAGTGAAAAAATATTATATAAATAACTAACAAAGAAAATTCATAAAAGTATCTTTTTTAATTATGAATAAACTTAAGATTTTTGAAAAGATTTTCTCATTCATTATATTCATAAAACTGTTATATAATGCTATTCAAGATAAGAGGAAGTCAGAAAATAAATGAATACCAGAGGAGAGAAAAATGAGATAAAACAGTGAAATTTACCAATTTCAGATTGCATTGATTAGGGGCACGGTAGTGCTATATGGAGCCAAGCAGAAAAGCCTCGAAAATAGAAACAAAGTCTCCGATGATACAGTTTATATTAATAGTATACATAAATAATTCACAAAATATAACAATGGAAGCATCAGTGCGCTTGCTCTAAGTGCTTGGGAGCAGATAAGTGATATGGAGAGGAAATAGATTTGAGATCATGATCAGCTGGAAGAACTGTTTACGAAAGTGAAATTTTTACAGTAGTCAAAATATAGATTTGACATTGATGCTTCAACTGAGAGTGTTGGAACTGAGTAAAAGCATTATAATAAAAGTGTACGTCATAAATTAAACGAAAAAGAAGGAGATTATGAAAGAGAAATTTTAAGTATCGCATTATTATCAGTATGGTGATGAGGGTATCAGTGGCTGTAAGCATCGCAGCAAATACAGCAAATAGCAATGGCCTGTTATGACAGCTACGTTGGAGTAAATAGAAACCAATAGACATTGCATTGCGAAAGCGTGCCACCGGGCAAACGAGCTCTCATATGAAGAAAATCCACGCCGGATAGAAAATGGAAGAATGGGCTATGAAGGAGAATTTATTATAACGGACAGGTATTGAATTTGATATTGATGCTGTAACTCGCGTGACTGTAAAGTGGAAAGTGAAGGAGTTCAAATTCATTCTCCTAACACGCTAATAGTAATAGCAAACAATTCTACAAAAATATAACAATAGAAAAAGGCAAAATCAATTGCGCTTGCACGGGTGCGAGGAGCTAGTCAAAGCCATTTTGGAAAAGGCTAGAGATTGAGATCACGATCATGGAGGCACAATTGCGAAAGTCGAGATTTTGTACAATAAATTTAAAGCTGAATTTGGTATAGATAGCTTCCAACAGGAAGTGTCGGAGACTGAGTAAAACGCTATAATGAGGTGATTAAATCTCTGTAAAGCTCAAAACTAAGCGTCTTGCAAAAATGTTTAAATCACAGTAAATTAAATATAGAAAGGAGAAAATTATGAAAAGAAAATTTTAGATATCCGTATTATTAGGAATCATGGTATGCTAAGTATCGTAGTGACTGCAAACGCAAAAAGCAAACTTGCAGACATAACAAACACATTGGTTCAAGCAAACGCTACATTGGTGTAAACAGGCAAAAATATTGCATTGAAAAAGTGCAGGGCAAACAGTTCTCACGTAAAGAAGGAAATCCATTTGGATAGAAAATGGAAGAATGGTTTATGAGGTGAAATTTATTATAATGGATAGAATATAAATTCGACGTTGATGCTGTAACTGAATTTTATTGTAAAATGGAAGTAGACAAGTTAATAAAATTTAGTTAAAAACATTCTTTAGAGGTTGAAATTTACTATTTTCAGTTTACTCTCTTTTGTTTAAAATTTGGCATTATATTATAGTAAATTACTATAATTTTGAGATTAAAAGAATAAATTAGAAATTAAAATTTGGTTTTTACTAAAAATAATATAGGAGAGAAATATTAAATATAGAAATTTTGTTGGCAGAGATGAAATAGATTTGGATAATGTTATTACAAGATATCTTAAAAAAAATGGATATAGTGTGGACGCGTGTGATGGAGAAAAGAAGCGCTTGACTATCTGGAATAGGTGAATATGGTTAGTAATTTTCTGGATATTATAGTACAAAAGTAAATGGATTTGAAGTTATAAAACTTAGGGATAAAATCATACTTCAGTTCTTATACTTGCGGCAAGGGATAGTGCAGATGATAAGGTAAAGGACGGTTGGGGCTGATGATATATTGTGTGGAGCATTTGACTTTAGCGGAAGCTTATGGCAAGAATTGGGGCGGTTGTGAGAAGAAAGTATGGTAATAGTTCAAATAAACTTGTGATAGGAAATTTGAGTTTTAAATATTTCAGAAAAATCAGTAACAAAAGAACAGAAAAACAAATAAATTAACTGGAAAAGAATAAAGTTCACAGATACATATGCAAAGTAAAAATCAGTTTTAATGAAGATCAGATTGAGGAGCATATCTGGGTTTTGATTACAAGAGGATTCCAACATAATTGACGTTTTGATAAAAAAATAATGAAAAAAAATAGATGTAGAAGGTGGAAGCAGATAATTTACACGAAACAGCTATGTTATAAAAGATGAAAAGTAAATTTTAAAACGTTAAATGAAAGGGAAAAACTTAAAATATTGAAAAATAAATAATAAAATTTGAGGAAAATTTTCCGATAACTGTAAAATAACTCTCCGTTACCTGCAGCTATCGTAATTTTAATATGATTATACTAACTGGATCTTTACCTTGCGAACAAAGATGACTGGGACTTAGGAATCAAAGGAACTTATGGATCAATGGTGGGAAAATGGCTTTAGGTGGTTTCCAATCCACCGATGAGTTTGATGACTTTGATGACAGGATTTATTTTATGAAGTATAATGCTGGAATAAAGAAATGGCTGGAATGTCACCAAGGAAACAGTTTGACATTAAATTTTCAAAACACAGTTAAAACTTATAGAAAAAAGATGGAAAATTTATTATTTTGACAAAAAATAAATACTCCTGAAATTGAATAGGTTGAAATTATACAGTAAATAAGTTGACAAACGAAGTAAATAGAGAATGCTTTTAATAATTTTTAATTTCAAGTCCATTATTACTGTTAATAATAGTTTGGGATATAAATTGTAGCTTTTGTCCTGTAAAATGTCAGGTGGCAGAAATTCAAAATGAGTGATTTTCAAAATTATGAAAATTGAAGGAAAATAGAAATTACAAGATGCTTCATAACTAATGAAATACTAATTCACTTGAAAATTCTTACATACGTAACAATTTCATCGGACGTTTCACATGAACTTCGGACACCTATTAGCGTTATTCTTACAGAAAGCCAGTATTCTTTGGAATATGCAGATTTTAGAAAAGCAAAAGATTCATTTTCTGTAATTCGGCGTCAAGCCAAAATGTCAGAACTTATCGATGATTATGGAACTTTCCAAAATAGAAAAACAGTTTATAATTCCCTTAAAAAAAAATAAATTTTCGGAAATAATAGAAAAATATTGCTAGATTATAAAAATTTGATTGATAAAAAAATAAAATATCAAAAGACATAAAAGAAAACATTTTATAGTGGAGATGAAATAATGATCGAAAGATTGTGACAATTTGCTAGATAATGCAATGATTACAAAAATGAGATAAGATAAACTTTATTCAGAAAATGAGGAACTGTATTCTAGAAGTGGAAGATAATGGTATTGGAATATCAGAAAATTTAAAAATCTCTCATTTGAGAATTTATCAAATTAATGATTCTAAATAAAAATAAATAAAGGTTTGGACTGGGGAACTTTTTTGGTTTCTAAAATTATAGAAACAACATAATACAGTGTGTGATGGGTGTCTGAGAACAAATTTATTATAAATTTAAAAAATATTATGAGAATTAAATTGGAAAAATAAATTTATAATTAGGTAGTCATAATTCTTAAGTTTGATATAAAAATAACAGTACCTGTCAGTTTTTTTCCTGGTATTTAATTGTTAAGTTTTAAAGTAAAGAAATTATTTATTATTTAGTTTTCATTCTTTAAGAAGTTCATCGATTTTCCGCAATAATTAGCCGCTAATGGGTGTCTAAGCTGTATCGTATTTATTCATAAGATAATCATTCAATTCTGTGCGGTTATTAAATTTTAAGACCTGATAAAGGCTGTTGAAATGCTGAATTTTTCAATAACATTAATTTCCATCCTTGCCAGAATTAATGCTCGACACGATAAATAAATATATTTTCTTCCAGGTTCATCATTAAAGTGAAAAAATATGAAATAGGTGAAATTTTATTTTATTATTACGTTAACACCTTTTCCTTCAGTATTTTTTACATTTTAACTTTGTCGAAAATTTTATATCCAGATTTGATTTTGTGAATTTCTGAAAATAAAGTTATAAATTTATTTTTTTCGGTTGTGAAAATAGTTTGAATGGAACATTTTGTAATGATTCATATCCATAGCACTTTATTCTCAGATTTTGTAATCGGATTTTCCCACAGTTATAAAAATCTTTCATTAAAATAAAGGCTGTTGTGATTAAATCCTAAAAATCTTTATTTTTTTTTTATTCCAGATTTTTTTGTTCTATTTCATCATAAATAAGTTTATATTTTGAAATTTATAAAACCTGACACCTCAAATCTTTATTTCTGTTGCATTATTGTATCGTTACGCTTTGAAAAAAATTTATATTTCAGAGCTAATTCCACATTTTTTTAAAGCCTCCTGTACTTCATCTTGTCTTTTTGTCTATAAATTTGAATAAGTTATAGTTTTTAAGTATTCTATTTTTAATTTTTTTCTGGCTTTTATTTATAACTGTATTTTGAACTTTTGAATTATCTGTTAAAATTTACCTTGTTATTATTTATTTGAACAGTTAGCTTCTCATACTACTAAAATTATATACAAAAATTGTATGCTTCATTTTATTCTATTTCCTACCTTGTACTAATTTTATTTTTATATCTTTTAAATAATCAAGTTTGCACTTTAAAGGGTATTTCATAGTTTCTATTAAAACTTTTACTATTCGTAAAATAATTTTCTTTATCTTGTGAAACTGATATAAAGCTTTCTAAATCTGAATCCATGCACTTCTTTGTGTTTTGAATTATCAGTTGAATCAGCTAACTCTAGATAGAGATATTTTCCATCTAACTTTTCAGCTTTTCCGTTTTCATCTATTTTATCACTTGTATAAATTTTAGAAATCTTTTAACTGTTTCCCGCTGTAACAAATGCAGTATTCTAATCTGATAGAGATGAGATTACAAGTAACTTCTATTTTGGACAATGCTGGATCTTTTGTTGTTTATCAAACCTCAATAATCCCAGTTTTAACTCTGAGCCTTTAGTTTCAGCTTCTGTATTACATTTTTATATACATCTAAATTTTTCAACTTTATCAGCATTTTTATATCCAAGTTTATTATCATTGCTTTCAACCAGAATTACAAGCCCAAACAAGGCAAAGTATTAGGTCATTAGTACTAAATTTCTCTGTTCTCTCTCATATTTGTCTCCCTTTATAATTTAAATTAGAAATATTCCACTTATATTATGTACTATACACTCTGTCTTTTTCCTTATTCTATAGATTTTTATTATATATACTTAAATTTATTCAGAGTCAGACAACTTCTACTGCCTTAATTCTTAATTTTTAAGGCAGTTCAGTACTACCTTTCTAATTTATTTAGACATTTTCGTGACTTTTATGCTACGAAAACCATATCCAACTTTATCTGATCCTCCTTCAAAATATACCAATATATTTCCATTCTCCAGTCCTGTGTTGTGCGCATAACAATTGTTGGAACTTTTCCACATCATATTGTCTGTTATCTTAGAAGGCTGCTTTCTCATATTCGTGTAACCTTCTTTGAGTGTATTATATATGTATCTCTCACCAATAAAGTGATATTCTATCATCGCTGTCCTCCTGTTCGTATTTTTGGTATTTTGACTTTCACTGTTGATGGAATTTTTCATTTCACTACTTTCTGCATAATAATAATGTACTGCACAGCAGCTCATACTAACAGGTTTTTAGGTTAATTTTATAGAAGCTGGAGCACATATCCCCAGTCATTTCTTGCCGTTTTACTTTCAATATCGGGGAGATATTTAGCACCCTATTAAGTATTCTATTATGCATTTCTTTTCCATTAACTTTTCCAGATGTATCTCCAGGCCATACAGTCAGAATACGAGTTCTATAAATTCCCCTTTATCTTCAGGGAGAGTAAATTCCAGATATATTGCAAAACCTGCTGTTCCATTATTCTCGAGATCCTGTTATAGAAATTTTGAAGATTTACTATATTTTCCATGATCATTCCATATAAAATGCAACATTCCTTTAGCTTTCCGTAGTATTATTATTCCGTTATCATCCAAATGAAACGTACGACGCAATTCTAAGCATTATCAGCAATAATAGTGTCTTTTCATAAAATCTTACCTCTTAAGTTTATATATTTTTGATGTTTTAATTAAATAAATCAATATTTTCAAAAGGATCTCTCATAGTCTTCTTTCAATTCACTTTTTACGTACATATCCATATGTAAAATCAGGATGTCGTACGAGTAATCTACAGCCCATTCTCCAAAATCCTGTATTTCCCCTACAGTGTCATCCAATTCTTTTACAACTTTTAGAATTTTCATCTGGTTTCTCCATAATATTTACAGAACCATTTGGAGATTTTACAGTATGTCCGACAGGTAAATGACCAGCCAATTTTGTATCATATCTTCCCGAGTAATGTTACTAGTCATCTTTTATTTCTTCAGCATTTACAAACTCCTCACTGTACAACATCACATTCTTACATTTCAACTACAGGCTTACAGAGTTTTAATCTGTATTTTTACTGCTATTTCTTCATGTCCATTTCTCCGACTCCATAGCTGGGATTTTAAAGTTCTTTTTAACCAGTTTAGAACTTCGTCTCCCTTTTCATCCGACTCATTTTGACATATGTCTTTTGCCCATACATAGGCTATTTTGCCTCAAAGGCTGAGGATTATGGAATAAAATACATATCAAACCAGACAGCCAGTCATCTCTCTCTGCTCATATAGTGTTCCTGTTGTTTCCGTATTATTCTCATTTCCACTTAGTATTTTTTACTTCAGAAGCCGCTTGAAACAGAGCAGATTGCGGTAAAATAATTAAAGCTAGAATTATAAAAGCTCTTTTATCGCCATCTCCTTTTATTTCAAATATTTTAAAATTACGGTTAACAAAACTAATTGAACAAGATTGAGCACCAGTTGCTTAGAACCAACAAAGGGGCAGACCCTTTTCATCATCTTACTGAGTATATATTCTAAATCTGTATACTTACAAATGGGTCTAATAACTTTTTAAAATAAACTATCATAATGATCAACTCTTACCTTGTCTCTGTTCAATGCCCAATTTGGTTCCATTGTTTTCTGTTTGTTTCCAATGCCCACAGTCTAAACTCTACTGTTTCTGTTTTCTTTGCTAATTAATGCCTTGAGCGTGCTTCTGGAATTATTCACCAAAAATATGACTTTATTTTTTCGTTAATCAACCAACCTGTATTTTATAAGTTCATGGAACTGATAAATCTGAATATTCTACATATTCATGTTTACAATGCTCAATTAACTTTTGCAACAAATTTTGTTCATATCATTCATTTCTCTAAGCAACAGTTTTCCTTTTCCTAGTGGAAGTATAGCTTTTTTGTTAATGGATTTGTATAAATGGAAGAACTTTGTTTTCCAAAACTAACCTTTGAACACATTGTTAATAAGTTAATACAAAAATTTTAAAATAGACTTTTTTTCATCATAACTCATCTCCTTGACATTTACTTGCCTGTTAAACGGTCCTTTGTTCTGCCAACTCAAGGTTCGTTGTTCTAATAATTTTACATTGTTGTTAATGAAAATAAACTCCCATGCTTCCATAACCAGGATTTTTAAAATAATACTCATATACTTTTTATCTCTAGATTTTAGCCAGGCACGTTGGGCATTTCTAAAGATTATTTTTTAGTCTGAACACAATTTTCCATTATTTTCTGGTAAACAATATTCATTTCCTTATCCCATTCTTCTTGCGACGCCGCAAAGCATCTTTTGCTGAACATCATGACCTTCATCTACATTCTCCTTATACTTTATTCCGAAAATCGGCTCATACGATTTACCAGCTGATCTTCTGCCCACAAATACTAATGCTAGAAATCAATAAAAATATTATTCCTAAAATTTGTTTTGAAATTTTCATTTTAATTACCTCCTTTTGTGATTTTAATAAAATTTATGACTATAAAATTTGAAACCTAATTTTAATTATTTGTAGAATATGCTGAAAATTACTTATCATCATATCGTAATCGCCCGACTGCTGAATGTGTCAGTGAAGAATTAGACAAAAGTGCGGTCTTTTCTTATAAAGTTGTTCTTATAGATCTATTAAGTTGTTTTGAATATACGACTAAACCATTGTTTTGATACATTGCTAATTCTGGTAAATCTGATTAATTTAATTGTTTCTTTAAACAGTTTTATAAGATTATGTTTTAAGTCCAAAGCTATCGCATACGAGTAAAGACTTCTTTAAAATAATTTACAAGTTTCTCACTGTTATCAAATTTTTATGATCTTTTTGGCAGTTTTTATATATTTTTCAAGCCTTCAATATATTCTTTTTTTTCTCAAAGCCTTCTTCACAGAATGTATTTTTGAAATTGCGATAATATATTCGTTGTAGTGTACTTAGAATTAATGCTATGGAACTCAGAATATTTCTATTAAATATGTTAGCATTGGATATAATTAATAACCATTTACAATAATGACTTATATTTTGAAATTTTTTCTAAAATCTCTTGCTTTTATGATACAGACCTTTAAAATTCTATAATAGTAGCCAAAATCATAGAAGTTAATAAATCTCTTAACAGAAAATAAATTATCACGGCTTCATCAAAATGTATTCATCATAACAGATAGTAATGCTTATAAATAAAGGAAATAATGTAAAATCTTTATCTTCACCAGTGAATTATATTTTGGGAAAAATCTTTATTAATCAAATTTAGAGTTTCAGAATGATATACAAATTTCTTTGTTTTTTACTTGAAGATGTTTTGTTTAAAGGAATCAGTTTATTTCAGGATAAGTTTTGAATTATTTTGTTCTTTTTATTTGCTCCTGCATTTTCCTTCCATCTTTAATAATGCTGCCGTTAGTTATAAGGAAAAGAAATTCCCACGATAAGTATTATTTTGATAATGTTTATCTTTAAAATAAAGAGACAAACATAGCTGACATATCGTTTGGAACTTCTGATTGCGATATAATTTTTTCTTTAGGAGGCTGTTTTTAAAATCATAGTTTGTAATTATCATAAAAGTTATTGATATTAAAATAGTATAGTAAAAATTAAATACTTTGAAGTTGTAAAAATATTTTAAATTATCAGAAATTTGAGATATTTTATCTGTTTTAAATTTAAAAGTAATTCCTTCTTTAGGTGCTAATGGTTTTGTGTTGTAATTTTATTCCTTATTTTTCCTGCAAAATTTTATAATTTGTTCCTACCACTCCAGTTTTCCAAATTATAAATTTTCAAATTTTGAAATTTCTTCACTTATTGTTGGCTGACCATCTCCAAATCTTATTGTAATATTAAGCCTTTTCTATTGGAACATTCAGGAATTGCCCTAGCCTGTTGAAGTATATTTGTTGAGAATATTGTTGTGTTTAGTATATCCTCATACATCATTGGCCCAATTTCATATATATTTGGCAGTTATTTTCTATCTTCTGAACCAATTTTAATCTAAGTTTTTTTTTATCAAATGTTTCATATTCGTGTTTCTCGTTCTTTTTTTTTGTTTCTCATTATGATTTATTTTAATAAGACTCTTTTTAAAATTTTTCTTATTTTTCTCTTAAAAATACACCCAAAGAGATTTCTCCACAAATCTGAACTATCAAATTTATATTCAATTGTTTCTGTTACTGTCAGTGTGGAATCTTTATTTATGTTCATTACTACATCATAATTTTTATGGCAGAACCGTTTATGATATAGAAAAAATTAAAAATGTCATTATAAAATAATTTTGTAGTGCTTTTCATTGATGCACTCTCTTTCATAAAATAGCAATACGTAACTTC